>ENA-ORIC01000266-ORIC01000266.1-human-gut-metagenome-genome-assembly--contig:-NODE-266-length-71624-cov-10.815925_pt1 | contig 71624 bp, 49 predicted proteins | sample MGYA00243023_ERZ508732 | MGnify/ENA primary metagenome ERZ508732 (study PRJEB26277, sample SAMN04329767) | human gut metagenome | biome: human-associated habitat | host: Homo sapiens | place: USA... | reverse complement strand
CGCGGGGTTCCATCCCCTGCGGCCCAGCCCAGACACTCATCGAAGAAAGATTTGATTCCTCCGATGCCCGAACTCCAGATCACCCCCACCTGTTCCTTGTCGACGGCCTCGAGGTCGAGCGCCGAATCCTCGACGGCCTGCGTGGCCGCGATCAGGGCATACTGGGTGAAAAGGTCGTACTTGCGTACTTCCTTACGGTCGAAATAGAGGTTCGAGTCGTAATTCTTTACTTCACAAGCAAACTTCGTCTTAAACTTCTCTGCATCGAAATGAGTAATCGGTGCGGCACCGCTGACTCCCTTCTCCAAATTCGAAAAATACTCTTCAATATTATTACCGAGCGGGTTGATCGTACCGATGCCCGTAACAACTACTCTTCTTTCTGTCATAAATTTAAGGCTATAAGAGGCTGTGAATGCTCTTTTTATAAATTATTTCTTGTGCTCTTCGATATACTTGATAGCGTCGCCAACGGTAGCGATCTTCTCAGCGTCCTCGTCCGGAATCTGGATATCGAAAGCCTTCTCGAACTCCATGATCAGCTCTACGGTGTCGAGCGAATCAGCACCCAGATGGTTGGTGAAGCTTGCTTCGGGTACAACCTCCGATTCCTTGACACCCAGTTTGTCGACGATGATCTCGACAACTTTTGATTGAACTTCTGACATAATTTTAATTTTTTAGTTAAACAATTATTTGGAAATAGTTCTTTCGTATTTCCGGGGTAATTTTGCGCAAAAGTAACACTTTTTTTATTACTTTTGACAAAACAGACCTTTTTTTTATTCACAACTTTTTCGACATTTAGCACATTTTTTAAATTAACCGATTCAAAACCATAGACTTATGAAATTGCTTCTGATCTCGAATTCGACCAACGCCGGGGAGGAATACCTCCGTTACCCGATGCCCGAAATCGGGCGTTTCCTGCAGGGCGTCAGCGAAATCGTATTCGTCCCCTATGCCGCCGTGACATTTTCCTACGCCGAGTATGAAAAAAAGGTGCAGGCACGCTTCTCGGAGCTGGGTATCCGCGTGCGCTCGGTACACCGGGCCAAAGCCCCCGCACGCATGGTACGCGAGGCAGAAGCCCTGTGCGTCGGGGGCGGCAACACCTTCGCGCTGGCAAAAAAGATGCAGGAACAGGGGCTTATGGCCGCCATCCTGCGTAAAATCAAGGCCGGAACCCCCTATGTCGGCTGGTCGGCGGGCAGCAACGTGGCATGTCCCACCATCTGCACCACAAACGACATGCCCATCGTCGAACCGCAGTCGTTCAAGGCCGTTGGGGCCGTAAAGTTCCAGATAAACCCCCACTACCTCGACGCCAACCCCGAGGGGCACGCCGGCGAGACGCGCGAGCAGCGCATCCTCGAATACATCGAGGCCAATCCGCGGCGCTGGGTCGCCGGGCTGCGCGAAGGGTGCATGCTCCGCCATGCGGAGGGGAAACTCGAACTGATCGGCAAGCGCCCGATGCGCATGTTCCGCAAGGGCACGGAGCCCTTCGAAGTACAACCGGGCAGCGACCTGTCGTTCCTGCTCTGATTCCCGGCCGGAAGCGGTTCCGGCCAATAAATATATTTATATATAGGTATGAAAGTTCTGATAGCGGGCATGGGCCTCATAGGCGGCTCTTTTGCCCTCGCGTTGCGCGACCGCGGCATCGCGGACGAAATACTCGGTGTCGAGAGTTCGGAGGGTAACGCCGCCGAGGCACTGCGGCTCGGGCTGGCCGACCGCATCGTGGCGTTCGAAGAGGGCATCCCGCAGGCCGACCTCGTGGTGCTGGCCACCCCCGTCGATACGATCCCCCTGATGGCCGTAAAAGCCCTCAACCGCGTGGAGGGGCACCAGGTCGTAATGGATCTGGGCTCCATCAAGGCCGAATTGTGCGAGGTGATCTCGATGCACGCCCGCCGCGGGCGCTTCGTGGCCGCCCATCCGATGTGGGGCACCGAATACAGCGGGCCGCGCGCCGCCCAGCACGGTGCCTTCACGGGGCGCAACGTCGTGCTTTGCGAGGCGGAGCGGAGCGACCCCGACGCGCTGGCGACGGCCGAGCGGATCTTCCGCACGCTGGAGGCGCCCGCCGTCTACATGGACGCCGAGGAGCACGACCTGCATGCGGCCTACGTGTCGCACATCTCCCACATCACCTCGTTCGCGCTGGCGCTGACCGTGCTCGAGAAGGAGCGCGAGGAACGGCACATCTTCGACCTGGCGGGCGGCGGGTTCGAGAGCACCGTGCGGCTGGCCAAGAGCTCGGCCGCCACGTGGGTGCCGATCATGCTGCGCAACAAATACAACCTGCTGGACGTGCTGCGCGAGCATATCCACCAGTTGCAGATCATGCGCCGGATGATCGAGCGCGACGACGCCGAAGGGCTGAAGGCCGCCTTCGAACGGGCCAACTCGATCCAGCGCATCATCCACTGACGGGCATGGGCACGACGGCCGAAACGGGGCGCGCGGGCGAACGCGCCGCAGTGGAGTACCTGCGCGGGGCTGGATACGAAATCTGCGCCCTCAACTGGCGCAGCGGCCGCTACGAACTGGACATCGTGGCCCGCAAGGCGGGAATCGTGCATTTCGTGGAGGTCAAGACCCGCAGGGCCGGCTCCCTGACGCCGCCCGAGGCTGCCGTCACGCCGCAGAAATTCCGCGCACTGACGCGGGCGGCCGTGCGTTACCTGGCCGCAACGGGCGGGCAGGACGAGGCGCAGTTCGACCTGGCGGCCGTGGACGTGATGCCCGACGGGCACATGGAGGTACGCCTGGTGGAGCAGGCGATGGAATACAACTGGTAATTTTGCATTTCCGACAAATTATACTACCTTTGTCGCACTGAAAATGAAAGCCCTGCGTACAGGGCCGGAAAACCCGGGCCCGCCCGGCGAACGTTAACGTATAGTATTTCAACACCGCAAACCGTAAACACCGATGTGGTTATATAATTTCGGTCTGACACTCTATGTGTGGCTCATCCGGCTGGTCGCACCGAGGCATCCGAAGGCACGGCTATGGATAGACGGGCGCAAAGACCTCTATAAACGCATGGCCGAGACCATCGACCCGACAGACCGCATCGTCTGGGTGCACGTCGCGTCGCTCGGCGAATTCGAACAGGGGCGTCCCATCATCGAACGCATCCGCAAGACCCATCCCGAATACAAAATCCTGCTCACGTTCTTCTCGCCCTCGGGCTACGAAGTCCGCAAGAATTACCAGGGCGTGGATTACATCTTCTACCTGCCGATCGACACGCCGCGCAACGCCCGCCGGTTCCTCGATGCGGCGCATCCCGAAATCGCAATCTTCGTAAAATACGAATTCTGGCTCAACCTGCTGCGCGACCTGCGCCGCCGCAAGGTGCGCACCTATATCGTTTCGGCCATCTTCCGCCGCAACTCGATCTTCTTCCGCCCCTACGGCGGCATGTGGAGGCAGGCGCTGGAGTCCTTCGACGTGATGTTCGTGCAGAACGAGGAGTCGAAAAAGCTGCTGGCCGGGCTGGGCTTCGACAACGTGATCGTAGCGGGCGACACGCGTTTCGACCGCGTGGCCGAAATCGCCGCAGCAGCCAAACATATCGACATCATAGACCGGTTCAAGGGGGACAAACGCCTCTTCGTGGCGGGTTCGACCTGGAACCCGGACGAAGAGCTGCTGATCCGCCTGATAAACGACAACCCCGACGTGAAATTCATCGTGGCTCCGCACGAGATGGACGAAGGCCGCATGGCACGCCTCGCGGCCGAGGCCAAGGGCGGGACGCTCCGCTACACGCAGTGCACGCCCCACACGGCTTACGGGTCGAAGCAACTGCTGATCCTCGACACGGTGGGGATCCTGGCGTCGGTCTACGGCTACGCGACGTGGAGCTATATCGGCGGCGGGTTCGGCGTGGGGATACACAACACGCTCGAAGCGGCGACATTCGGGCTTCCGGTGGCATTCGGCCCCAACTACGCGAAATTCAAGGAGGCACGCGACCTGGTGACGCTCGGCGCCGCCCGTTCGGTGAAAAACTACGACGAACTGCGCACGTGGTTCATCCCCTTGCGCGACAACGAGGATTTCCTGCTGAAAACAAGCCGTATAGCCAAAGACTACACCACCCGTCACCAGGGTGCCACGAACATCATCGTCAAGACCATCTTCCATTAGCCGTCCCCAAAGAGGGGACTATCGGCGTCCACCCCGGAAAGGCCGCGGAAAAGGTTGCCCGACAAGCCGGCTTAAAAAATCACCCTCGCCAGAAGCATTTCTGGCGAGGGTGATTTTAATTCCGGGAACCGGCGGGCAGCCCCTTTATTTTTATGCCCGGCACCGGGGCATGTCATTCATAGAGCGACTTGCAGTAGTCGCGCAGGGTCTCCCAGGGATAATAGGGGCCGCCGCCGATCGGCAGTTCGGCATCGCGCTCGTTGTGCAGCACCCGCACCCGCACGTCGCCGGTCTCGGGGCTGCGGAAGAAGATGAACTGCACGTTGGTCGCCATGGGCGATACGCGGTGTATCTGCCACACCCCGGCAGCTTCCTCGGCTGTCCATACGCGCCCGGAAGCCTCCCTGACGCCCAGGAGCGCTACCAGCGGAATGACGTTCACGTCGTGGCCGAAACGCAGCGAAGCCGAGAGGTTCTCCTCCCCCGCGACGACCCGTTCGGCAGTCTCCACGATATTGCGCAGCAGCGGCTTGGCATCGGCGATGATCGGGTCGCCGAAACGCTTCGACGGGCCGAACATCACGTAGCGGCGGAAATTCTCGGCTTCCCAGGCGGCATATATCTCCTCCTCGGTGAAGAGGTCGTAGAGCGAGATGCCCAGGTATTCGACGTCCTGCATGATGGCGGCCTGCGCCAACAGCTGGTTCATCAGTTTCGCCGGCCTTTTCACCTCGCGTTCCACGAAGGCGGGGTCGGAGAAGAGCGACGCCATCAGACGGGCGGGATGCGTGCGGGCATCCTGCAGGCTGTCGGCCACGGCACCGGATGCCTTTCGCTGGGAATTCAACCCTGCGCCGTTGCTCATATAAGGGATGTAGCGCTGGCTCGATTCGCGGGTCATCCGGATTTCGGGGTTCAGCTCCTTGAGGCGCTCGTTGAAGGCCGCCATGCTCAGGATGCAGCGCGGCACGAGCGTCGAACGGCTTTGGACAAAGCATTCGCGGCCGTTCCCGGTCGAAAAGACCTCGGGATAGGCCTTATACATGCGTTCGGCGATGCCCCGGTGTTCCGCCACGCCGCGGGGCGAGAGGTCGCCGTAACGGTCCCGGGCATCGGCTGCGATGACCTCAACCTTAGCCAGCAGGTCGCGCCCCTTCGGGGTCAGCACCCCGGCCGAGTCGGCTTTGCGCAGGATACCCAGCGGCTCGGCATAGATCTTTTCCGAAGTATGCCAACGACTGCCGTGGCGGCCATAGTGGCTGATGTAGAAGGGAACATAGCCCTTCGGGGCGGGTACGGCGGGGCCGGGCTGGTACTCGTACGAGTGGTAAATCCCGCCCGCCCGCTCGGGCATGGCGGCGATCTGCTCACGGGCGGTCTGGGCCGTGGCGCCCCAAAGGCCGAGCAGCAGGAACGCCACAAGGAGCCTCATTTTCATGGTCAGTTTATTCATAGTCAGCATTTATGTGTCATTATTCCCAGTACGACCCTGTCGGTCTCGTTCATGCCGTCGCGGCCGATGGCCGTGAGGTTGCGGATGCACTTGTCGACATCCTCTTCGATGATTCCCTCGACGGGCGTCACGCAATGGCCGTCCATCGCCATCATGGCCGAGATCACGGCGGTCGAAACGCCGCTCGTGAGTTTCATGGAGCAACTCGGCTTGGCTCCGTCACAAATCATGCCCGTAAGGTTGGCGATCATGTTTTTCACCGCCGCCACGACCTGCCCGTACGCGCCGCCCATCAGGTAGGTAATGCCGCAGCTCGACCCCGTGGCGGCCACCACGCAGCCGCACAGGGCCGACAGGCGGCCGAGGCTCTGCTTGATATAGATCACCGTGAGGTGGCTCAGCACCAGCGCACGGATCGTCTGCTCCTCGGTGGCGGCGGTCTGCTCGGCGTAGACCACCACGGGAAGCGTCGCCGCGATGCCCTGGTTGCCGCTTCCCGAGTTGCTCATCACGGGGATCATCGCCCCGGCCATGCGGGCGTCGCACGCCGCGGAGGTGTAGGACAGTATTCGCGAAAAGATGCTGTCGCCCATAATCTTCCGTTCGCGCTCGCAACGGAGCGTACGCCCTACGCAGTGGCCGAACTCCCCGGCGAAAGCCTGCTCGGCGGCAGCCTTGTTCAGACGGCGTGTTTCGAGGATGAAGCGCAGTTCGTCGAGGGGTGCCGTCGTGGCGAACTCCCACACCCGGCGCAACGTGAGGGGCACTTCGCCCCCCTCCTCTTCGGCCGCCGAGGCCGTACGTTTGTCGAGCGTCACCTCACCGTCGCGCTCGAGGTATACGAACGAGGTATGCCCGCCCGCAATCACCGCTACGGCCCGGTGCCCGGCGCCTTCGGCTTCAACCTCGATATAGAGTTTCTCGGCGATACCCTGCTTCAGGTCGATACATACGCGCTTTTCATCGATATAGCGGCGGCCCTGCTCCACGGCCCCGGGCGTCACATCGCGCAATACCTCCAGCCGGTACTCCGAACGGCCGACGAGCGCCCCGAGCGCCACGGCGATCGGCAGGCCGATCATCCCCGTACCGGGGATCCCAACGCCCATGGCGTTTTTGAGGATATTGGCGCTCAGGCGCACGGCGACCTTTTCGGGACGCGAGCCGAGCAGTTCGGCGGCACGCGCCGTGCACAGCGCCACGGCGATGGGTTCGGTACACCCGATGGCGGGCACCACTTCGCGGTTGATGAGGGCGATAATACGCTTTCGTTCGTTCTGGGACAACATGGATGTTTTTTTTCGGATGTTACAAAGATAACTATTTTTCGCTATTTTTGCATCCGACAAGTAAGACGCCGCCATGGAAAATCCGAAAAAACGCAACTGGAAAGTTCTCACCAGCGAATACCTCGCCCGCAAACCCTGGTTTACGGTACGCCACGAGAGCATCGAACTGCCCGACGGGCGCCTCATACCCGACTACTACGTCTTCGAATATCCCGACTGGGTGAACGTCATCGCCATTACGAAAGAGGGGAAATTCGTCTTTATCGACCAATACCGCCACGGGCTGGGCGAAACGGACTATGAAATCCCGGCGGGCGTGGCCGAGCCCGACGATGCCTCGATGCTGGCCGCGGCACAGCGCGAACTGGCCGAGGAGACGGGGTACGGCGGCGGCCAGTGGCGCGAGCTAATGGTCGTGGCGCCCAACCCCTCGACGCAGAACAACCTGACGTACTGCTACCTGGCGACGGGCGTGGAACGCCTGGGCGAACAGCACCTCGATGCTACGGAGGACATCCGCGTACATCTGTTCTCGGGCGCCGAGGTTCGCGAGCTGCTCGAAAGCGGCCGCATCCGGCAGGCGCTGATGGCCGCACCCCTGTGGCGTTACGCCGCGGAATACGGCCTTTAGCCCCCGAGGAAGGCGGCCGGAGATACGGCCGTACCACGCTATTCGCAGGACGGGCTCCTCACCGCCCGGGCAGGTTTTTCCGGATTTGCGCGGAATTTGCAGGCTGAGGGGAAACGGAAAAATAAAACCTGCACACCATGTATCTATCCATCGCCATCAAACTGCTGGTCGGAATGCTGGGCGTGATCTTTTTCCTGCGCATATCGGGGAAGACCCAGATGGCACAGCTCACACCCCTCGATTCGGTAAACTCGTTCGTACTCGGGGCGCTGGTCGGCGGCGTAATCTACAACCCCGACACCCCGGTATGGTATCTGGTATTCGCCTTCGCGGTGTGGACGGCGGCCAACGTCTCGCTGCGCTACCTGATGCGCTTCCACCGCATCCGCAGGGCGATCAAGGGCGACTCGGTGATGCTCGTCCGCGACCGCCGGCTGGTGATGCGCGAATTCCGCCGCAACGGACTCGAAATGGAACAGTTCCGCACCATGCTGCGCGAAAACGGCATCTTCTCGATGTTCGACGTCGACGACGTGCGTTTCGAAACCAACGGACGGATAACCATATCGCGCCGCAACGAACCGCCAGAATCGTACCTGCTCGTCAACGGGGGCAAGGTCATGGAAGACGCACTCGAACGCAGCGGCAAGGGCAAGCGGTGGCTCCTGCGCCACCTCCGGCAGGCGGGGTACCCCGATGCGGAAAAACTTTTCTGCGTGGAGTGGACACCGGGACGCGGATTCTATATCGTCCCGCTGGAGGAACCCGACGGCCGGGATGCGGCAAAGGAGACGCTTTCGGCAGACTAAGGACGGAACAGCCGGAAACGGTCTTCAGGACAACACCGGGGAACGCGCCCGGGACAACCCGGGCGAAAGGCCGTGACCGAACCAAAGCCGGGGCGCGCCATCCGACCGGCCTTAGCCGCATCTGCGGACAAATAAAAAAGGGACGGCCTAAAAGCCGTCCCTTTTCCATTCCAGGGGCACACCGCTATTTGCCCACCGTCTGCACCAGCGCAAGGAAGTAGCGGCCGGGGTCAAGGCCGAGGGTCTCGAGCAGCTCGGCCTCGGGGGCACTGCCGCGCGTGATCGACTTCAGGCCATGGCCCGCGGTGTAGAGGTTGACGTTTTCGGCATAGCCCGCGGCATCCTGCCCGCAAAGGTAGCGGACATGCCCGGCAGGAATATTCTTACCTTCATAGACCGACATGTCGGCCACATAAGCCAGATTGAGCGGCGCCGTGAACACGAACGGCTGTGCCCCTGCGACGCTCCGGCGGTCGCCTTCCGCCACACGCACCAGTTTCTGCCCCTTGGCATCGTAACGGTAAACGCCCTCGGGGAAAAACGCATAAATGCGGATGGGATACAACGCCAGTGCCGAAGGTGCCGTGAGCCGTCCGTCCTGCGGGCGGTTGATGCCGCCGGCCGCCCACATCACGCCCGACAACTCCTCGAGCGAAAGGGCTTCGGGAGCATATTCACGCCAGGAACGGCGGTTCTGCAACGCTTCGTTGACCGTCATGCCCGATTTCGGGTCGGGCTTCAGGAGTGCGATCTCCGGCCCGTGCTTCACCGCGGTCTTCGTTTCGGGGGTCTGTGCCTGCTCCCCTGCCGTCTGCATGCCGCCGCATGACGCAAGCAGCAAGGCCGCACATGCAAAAATCTTCATAGTCATCTCTTCTCAATTTTACAGGTTTCCGGACAAATATAAAAATTCAGCCGGAAAAACGCTATCTTTACACCGAAAAAAATCTGCCGGGAACATGAAAACGACAAGCATTTACACCCTCTTTTTCTCGCCTACCGGGACATCGCGGAAAATCGCCGCAGCCGTGGCGCAGGGGATGGCAGGGACGGAAGGGAGAGCCACACGGGCATCCGCCGGAGACAACACGGCACCGGAGCCCCCTGCCGGGCAAACCCTGGAAGCGGGAACCGCGGCGGCGGCACCGGAACCTGCCGCCGGGAACGGGGGCGAAACGAAAAGCATGCACGGGGAACCGACAGTCACGGCCATCGACCTGACCTACCCCGCCGGACAACCCGCTCCGCTGCCGGCTGGGGCCGTCGCCATATTCGCCGTGCCGGTTTACGGAGGGCACGTGGCACCCGCAGCCCTGGAACGCCTGCGGGAGATCCGCGGCGAAGGCACTCCGGCCATCGTTCTGGCCGTCTACGGCAACCGCTCGTTCGGCACGGCCGTCGCAGAACTCGCCTCGTTCGTCGCGGGACGGGGATTCGTGCCCGTAGCGGCAGGGGCATTCGTCGGCGAGCATTCGTACAGCACGCCCGAAACCCCGATCGCACAGGGACGCCCCGACGCACGGGATCTGGCCGCCGCCACGGCATTCGGGGCGCAGGTACGCGAAAAGATAGCGATGATACAACCTGTCCCCGACAGGGCCCCGGAAACAGCATCCGACACCGCAGCAACCACCCGGGCAACCCAAGCCGGCACCGTGGATACAGCCAAGGCCCCCGCAACGGGCGCCCTTGTCCCCATCGACCCCGCGAAACTGCGCGAACCGCGTACGCCGCTCCTCCCGAAGCTGCGCTTCATCCGGTTCGTACTGGGCTACCGCCGCCGGCAGAAACGCAACCCCGTCGTCCTGCTGCCCGAGGGAGATGCCGCACGCTGCACGCAATGCGGCCGCTGCGTCGCACTGTGCCCCACGCAGGCCATCGCACGCGGCGACGAGCTGCACACCGACCCGGCACGCTGCATCCGCTGCTGCGCCTGCGTAAAAGGGTGCGCCTTCGGTGCCCGCACGTTCCGCACGCCCTTTGCAGCCGCCTTGGCCCGGAACTTCGCGCGGCGGAAACCGCCCGTAACCTTATTGTAACCCTTACGGCAGTATGATCGAACACCTCTCGCAACCCTCGCCCACAGAGCTGGACGCACTGACCGCCCTCTGGGAGGCCTCCGTGCGGGCGACGCACGATTTCCTCAGCGAGGAGGACATCCCCTTCTTCCGGCAGATGGTTCGCAACGAAGCGCTTCCGGCCGTAGATCTGTATGTCACACGGGACACCGGCGACAGGACAGACGGGCCTGGCGGGACAGACGGGAACAGGGGATCGACCGCGACAGGCCAAACGGGCGAAACAGGACGCGACAGCCGGACAAACGAGTTCGGCGGATTCACCGCCTTTGCAGGCGTCGCAGGCGATATGCTCGAAATGCTGTTCGTCGCCCCCGGAATGCGGGGCAAGGGATTCGGCCGGCAACTCGTGAACCACATCACACGGCATTGCGGCGTGCGGCGGGTCGACGTCAACGAGCAGAACCCGCAGGCCGCGGGTTTCTACGAACGGATGGGATTCCGCACCGCCGGGCGCGACGCAACCGACCCGTCGGGCCGGCCCTACCCCATCCTACATATGGAACTCGGACACGCCCCGCACACAGGGCTCGTGCCGATTCCGAGCCTGCTGATCGACCGAATCGACATCGACTTCCGGGCCGAAGTGCCCGGCACGGATACGGAAAAGCAGCCCTAACGGAAAGTGCTGTCCGACAAGCCCGGTTCTTACGACTTCACCCCCGCCCGAGTTATCTCCGGCAGGGGTGATTTCCATTTTCGGGGAGCGAGCCGACAGCCCGCTCCGCACCATCGGCGGTGAAGCGGTGAAGGACAGGATTCCCGAACAGGGGGGGGGAACGGCGCTATCGCATGTATCCCGTAACGGTCAGCGGGGCATCGCCCACCTCGGCCGTGACCTCCGTCGTTTCGCCGCGGGCGTTCTCGTAGCGGAACGTATAGGACTTGCCTTTTTCCAGCAGGAACCTCAACGCATCGTTCATGTCCTGCCTCGGCCCGGCCGTGCGGCCTCCGCCCATCTGCTCGGCACCGCAGAAGACATCGACATTGGCCGCCACGCGGGCGTCCGAGCGCCCTTCGTGCGCCGCACTGTCGTACATCACAAAAGTCACCGTCGTATGCCTTCCCTGCGCCACGAGGGTATGCTCGTAGGCCGCATAAAGGTCGCGGTAACGCTGCGAGACGTCCACCCCGTGCACCTCACGCGAGTCCTCGCTCCACACCATCGGAAACCAGTCGCCGGTGGGCCGGAACGACACGGCGAAGATGCCGTGCATACGGTCGTCGAGCGCCCGCCCGGCATCCGAAAGGAACCAGGCATGGTCGAGCCCCGAGGGGTAATATTCCGTGAAATACCAGCGGCCGCCGATCCATACCTCGACCCAGCTGTGGTTGCCGCGGTCGTCGTGCCACGCGGGCGTCCCGGCGAAACGCGCCGGGATTCCCGCCGCGCGCAGGGCGTCGACCAGCAGCACCGAAAGCCCCGTACAGGAGGCCATATGCTGCCGCATCGACTCGGCAGGGCTCTGGTTGGTCTTTTCGCGGGCGGTGTTGTACTCCACCCCGACGTCGGCCGCGATATTCCGGTTCACGGAGTCGATCGCCGCGCGGATGTCGCGGCAAAGCGCCACGCGCCGGGCGAAGCGCGGGTAGAAATCCGCCCGCCAGCTGTCGCGCACCTCGTCCACGGCGGCATAGGGCAGCACCTCGTTCAGGAAGACGGAATCGGGCAGCGCACGTGTCCAAGGGTAGTCCCGGCGGGCACGGTAGGCATATTCCACATTCTCGCGCAGCAGGTCGAGGCGCATCGTGTCGCGGTCGCCCCGGGGCATGTGAGCGATCAGAAAGGCCATCCCTTCGCGCTGCTCGCGCGGAGTTTGCCGCAGCAATTGCCGCAGGCTGTCGGCGCGCGGGCAGCCGGCCAGCGCGGAATCCAGCAGCGGTTCGTATCGGGCAGGGACGCCGCAGCCGTAACGGCCGCAGGTACAGAGACACGCCCCCAGCAAAAGGAAGATGATGCGTTTCATGGTTCGAGCAGGGTAAGTATTTGTCGGATGAGCCGTTCGTCGACACAAAGAAGATCGTATTCGGAAACATCGCCGCAGCCGCCCATCGAAACATGCGGGTTGCGGAAAACCATGCCGCCCGGACGCACGCTGCGAGCGCTGAAATGCACGGCATCGACGCCCGTGGCCGCCAGCTGCCGCACATTCGAGGGGTTGACGCCGCTGCCGGCCATCAGTTCGATGCGCCCGGCGGCCTGCGCCACCAACGCCCGCAGCGTGTCGATGCCTTCGACGGCCGTATTGCGGCCCCCCGAGGTCAGGATCCGGCGGCATCCGGCAGCCACCGCCGCTTCGAGCGCCTCCTCCAGGTCACACGCCATGTCGAACGCCCGGTGGAAGGTGGTCTGCATCAGCCCTGCCTCGGCGACCAGGGCAGCCGTACGCTGCACGTCGACCCGCCCGTCGGGGGTGAGCACGCCGAAGACCACGCCGTCGGCGCCGCATTCGCGGGCGAAGCGCACCTCTTCGAGCATTTGGCGGAATTCGGTATCGGAATAGAGGAAATCCCCGCCGCGGGGACGCACCATCACGCTGAGCTGCAACCCTCCGATACGGCGCGCCATACGGATGGCGGCAGCCGAAGGGGTCGTGCCGCCCTCGTAAGGGGAGGCACACAATTCCACGCGCGTGACACCCGCACGGCGGGCAGCCTCGCACGCCTCGACGCTGTATGCGCAAAGTTCGGTCGTCATACGGCAAAGGTAAAAAATCCGCACCGGAAAAACAAGCCCGCGAAAAAGCCGGCTGCCGCGGCAGAAAAAGGCACGGGAAATCCCGACCGGCACATGGCATACTCCCCGCTCCCGGGGCAGGCGGTCAGCGCAGCACGACGGTGACGGACATCGGCCCGTGGGCGCCGAACACCAGCGCCTGTTCGATGTCGGCAGTCTTCGAAGGGCCCGACATGAAACACCCGTAGGCGAAGTCCCCGACTTCGGGGCGCACGACGGCTTCGTGCATCGTATCGACCAGCGCATCGCGCGGGATGACGACCATCAGCGCCGTGGCGCCGAAATAGAGCGCCTTGTGGCGGATATCCTGCGGGATCCACACGGCACCGTTCTCGGCGACACCGAACGCCCCCGAAACGACCCCCAGGTCTATGTCGACCAACTCGCGCGGGTCTTCGACCCGGTCGGGATTCACCGTGGCGACGGTCACTTCGGGCAATGCCGAAGCAACACTCTTCGCATCGGGGTAGCAGCGGCGTACGACCTCATCGAGCGTCGTTGCCCCGTCCAGCCATACGGCCTCGCCCCCAGCCGCCCGGAGCCGCTGGGCGAACATCGCCGCAGGGTCGTCGAAATGCTGGGGTTCGTAGCCGAAGTCGGGGTATGCGTATTCGGGCATTCCCGCCGCGGCGATCCGTTTCAGTATGTTTTCCTTGCTGTTATTCATCTTTACTCGTTTTTCCGGATTTTACCTCGCCCCGCTTCCACAGGGCATTGAACGTCTTGGGGGCAAACGGCGGCATGTCGCGGCCCGGGGCGCTCCACGGATTGAACCGGTTGTTGAGCACGGCGTGCGGGAGATGCTCCGCGACGCGGGCCAGCGCGATGCCGCCGTAGAATCGTCGTCGCCCTCCCATGATGAAGTCCATGCCTTTGACCGTCAGTTTCTTTACCGGGTCGGCCAGATGCATGGGCGCCAACTCCTGCCGCCATGCGTAAATCTGTTCCCCGAGGTCGATCATCGCCGGGCATACGTCCGAGCAGGAGTAGCACAGCGAGCAGGCCGAAACATTGCCGTGGTGGAGCTTCGGCGAACGCAGCATCGACAGGTTGATGCCCAGCGGCCCGGGGATGAAATAGGAGTAGGAATAGCCGCCCGAGCGCCGGTAGACAGGGCAGGTATTCATACAGGCGCCGCAACGCAGGCATTTGAGCATGTTGCGGTGCGCGGCATCGGCCAGCCACTCCGAGCGGCCGTTGTCCACGATCACGACGTGTATCCGTTTGCCTGGTGCAGGCTTGCGGTAGAGCGACGTGTAGGAGGTGACGGGCTGCCCCGTCCCCGAACGCGCCAAGAGGCGCGTGAAGACCGTCAGCGCCCGCATGTCGGGGATAACCTTCTCCAGCCCCATGATGGCGATATGCAGGTCGGGGAACGACGTTCCCATGTCGGCATTCCCCTCGTTGGTACAGACGGCCAGCGTCCCCGTGGAAGCCACGGCGAAGTTGACGCCCGTCATGGCGATGTCGGCACCGAGGAATTTGGGCCGTAACTGGCGGCGAGCCTCGTGCGTCAGGTAGGTGGGATCGCTGTTGCCGTGCTCGGTGCCGAACTCACGTTCGAAAAGCGCGCCGACCTCCTCACGGCGTACGCCGATGGCGGGCAGCACGATGTGGCTGGGCGGCAGCTCCAGCAACTGCATGATCCGCTCGCCCAGGTCGCTCTCGACGGCATCGACGCCCCGCTCGCGCAGGTAGGGCGTAAGCCCGCACTCCTCGGAGAGCATCGACTTGCTCTTGATGAGGTTCCGCCCGCCGTGCTCCTGCACCAGGCGCCACACCGTGGCGTTCATCTCGTCGGCATCGGCGGCCCAGTGCACCGCCATGCCGTTGGCCGTGGCGTTGCGTTCGAACTCTTCGAGGTAATACCCCAGATGGCTCAGCGTATGGCGCTTGATCTCGGACGACATGCGCCGCAGGTCTTCCCATTCGGGCACCGTGCGTGCCATCTTGTCGCGCTTTTCGCGTACGGCGTAAAGCGCCTTGTCGTGCCACGCCGTGCGATCGGCGTCGGCGATGAATTTCGCGGCGGCTTTGGAGTGGGTGCTCATAACTTCGAATTGAGGATTTCAACGGCATGGATGGTGCGGATCGGGAGTTTGTCGTGGTCGATAACCCCCTGCATGTGCATCAGGCACGAAGAGTCGGCGCCCGTAATGTATTCGGCACCCGTAGCCATGTGATCGCGCACCTTGTCGCGCCCCATGCAGACAGACACGGCGTTCTCCTCGACGGAGAACATGCCGCCGAAACCACAGCATTCATCGCGGCGCGACGGCTCGGCGATGTCGATGTCCCCGACCAGCGAGAGCAGGTCGCGCAGCTTCGACATATAGGGCACGTTCAGCTCGCTGGGCGATGACAGTCCCATTTTGCGCACCCCGTGGCAGGAGTTGTGCACGCTCACCCGGTGCGGGAAACGTGCATCCAGCTTCGCGGGCTTCACCACGTCGTGGATGAACTCGCAGATCTCCCAGATACGCGAATCGACGCAGGCATGCTCGCGGTAATTGTCCAACAACCGCGGATAGCCCTCGCGCACGAAAACCACGCAGCTGGCCGAAGGCCCGACCACGTAGTCGTACTGCGCAAAAAGCGCATCCATGTGTTCTGCCAGCGCCCAGGCGTCCTTCTCGAACCCGGCATTGGCCATCGGCTGCCCGCAGCAGGTCTGTCCGAGGGGATAATCCACCTCGCAGCCCAGCCGCGAGAGCAGTTCGTACGACGCACGTCCCACCCCGGGGTAGACGGCGTTGATATAACAGGGTATGAACAATCCTACTTTCATGTTCGTCGGTTTAGTATGCTGTCGCGTATGCCCCAAAGATAGCGGATTTACGGATGAATTGTCCGCCCGTGGACGTTTTTAAGTATAAAAGGGCTATTATTATGCCGGGACATGCCACGAAAAAAGGAGTACCCCGTAAGGCACTCCCCTCCCACGTCGGGCTCGCAAGCCCTATTTCACTTCGATCTGGCGCGTGGCGGCGGCCAGTTCCTCGACCTTCTTCTTGGGAATGTCAATGGTCATCACGCCGTTTTCGACCCTGGCCGAAATTTTCTCGCGCTCGATGTTGTCGGGCAGCAGCAGGCTCTGCTGGAACTGCGTATAGGAGAATTCGCGGCGCAGGTAGGTACCCTTGCGTTTCTTGTCTTCCTCCTTCTCCTCGGATTTCTTCTCCAGGGAGATGATCAGCTCGTTGTCCTCGTTGATGTGGACTTTGAAATCCTCACGGGTCATGCCCGGAGCAGCGACCTCCACCTTGTACTCGTCTTCGTCTTCGATAATGTTGACGGCAGGAGCCGTGGCGTTGCGGCGTTCGGCGAGCCAGTTGTTATCCAGAAATTCGTTGAAAATGCTCGGCAGCCAGTTTTGATTCGTTCTTGCAGGTGTCATAATCTTGTCCTCCTTGTTTTATTTTGGTTTAACTTTATTTTCTTTCGCAGCCCCTTCCGGAGCGGTTTCATCCGTAACAGGTCAAATCCTGTGCCAGCCGCATGAAAACGAAAAAATGTCACAAATTGTCACACATCCTGCTATTCCGACATGACAAACCGGCAAAAAAACCTTCCGGCAACGACGGAATAGGCGGCCTTTTCGCAATTGCGGAAAAAAGCCTACCTTTGCCGCATGGATTTCGCACGGATACTGACCGAACGCTACGCGCTCTCGGACGAGGGCACGGGTCTGCTCATGCACTCCGCCACGCTGACGCGACACGCCCGCAAGGAGGTCATCATCGAGGAGGGGCAGCGCGATGCGGACGTCTGCTTCGTGGCCGAAGGTTCGGTGCGCACGTATGTCATGCGCGAGGACAAGTGCGTCATCTTCTCCTTCTCGTTCGAGGGCGACCCGGCTACCTCGACGCTCGGCACACAGCCCGGCGGCTTATCGCGCCAGACGATCGAAACGATGGAGCCCACGACCCTGGTACGCATCCCGCGTGCCCGCATGGACGAGCTTTTCGCCGGGAACGCCGAACTGGCCGACTGGGGACGGCGCATGGCCGAGGAGCAGTTGCGCCGCCACGAGGACTATTTCGCCGACTACGCCTGGCGCGGCAAACGCGAACAGTACGGTCGCATGCTGCGCGAATATCCCCAGCTGCTGCAGCGCATCGCCCTGAAAGACCTCGCGGCCTACCTTTTCCTCACACCCCAAAGCCTGAGCCGCATCCGCGCCGGGGTCAAATAATACGGAAATTACCATAAGTTAACTTTTCCCGGCGCAGAATGCCTTACTTTTGCACCACCTCAATAAAAAGAGGTGCAATTATGTTACGCGACAGTATCGATTACAAAGGCACGGCGGTCGGCAAACTTTTCCGCCGCTTTCTTTTTCCCACGGTCATGGGGATGGTCTTCTCGGCGGTGTTCGTCATCACCGACGGGATATTCGTAGGCCGGGGCATCGGCAGCGACGCACTAGCGGCAGTCAACCTCACCGCCCCGCTCTTCACGCTCGGCACGGGGCTCGGGCTGATGTTCGGCATGGGCGGCTCGGTGATGGCATCGGTGAACCTGGCGCAGGGCAAACGCCGCGTGGCCCAGATCAACATCACGCAGTCGCTCTTCGTACCGGCACTGCTGATCGTGCTGCTCAGCGCCCTGCTGATCCTTTGCCACAAACCGTTGCTGCTGCTGTTGGGCACGCCGCCCGAACTGATGGTTCCCGCGCGCGAATACCTCGTGTGGTTCACGCTCTTCCTCACGCCGCTGGCCGTATTCAACATCCTGATGTTTATCGTGCGGCTCGACGGCGCACCCCGGTTCGCCATGGCGTGCAACATCATGGCGGCCTCGATCAACATCGTACTCGACTACCTCTTCATCTTCGAATTCGGGTGGGGGCTCGCAGGCGCGGCCATCGCAACGGGAGTCGGCTACATAGTAGGCTCGGGCGTAATGCTGCGGTACATGCTGCGCCACAGCCGGACGCTGCACTTCGTGAAGTTCAAAACCAGTTACAAGAGCCTGCGCCTCACAGCCCGCAATCTGGGCTACATGACCTACATCGGGTTCCCGGCGCTGCTGAGCGAGCTGGCCATTTCGTGCCTGATGGTCGTGGGTAACTACACGTTCATCCGCTACACCGGCAAGGACGGCGTGGCGGCGTACAGCATCGCCTGCTACATCTTCCCGATCATCTTCATGGTCTACAACGGCATCATCCAGTCGGCACAGCCGATCATCAGCTACAACTACGGCGCAGGGCTGATGCGGCGCGGCAGGGATGCGTTCGCGATGGCACTCGGCACGGCATTCGTTTGCGGGCTGGCGGTATTCGGGTTCACGTGGCTGTTCAGCCCGCGAATCGTGGGGCTGTTCCTGACGCCTGACGCCCCGGCCTATGCAATCGCCGTGCGCGGCCTGCCGCTCTTCGCCGCCGGGTATCCCTTTTTCGGGATCAACGTCGCCACGATCGGCTACTACCAGAGCATCGAGCGGGGACGGCTTGCGACGGGCCTCACCGTGCTGCGGGGCATCGTGCTGATGGCCTTCTGTTTCCTCGTACTGCCGCGGCTGGCGGGCGTGGCGGGGATCTGGCTCGCGGTACCGGCGGCCGAACTGGCCACGACCCTGCTCCTGCTCGTACTGCTGCGCCTCGACCGCGGGATGAGGCGGCCTATTCCCGGCGGTATTTCTCCATGAATTCGGTGGGCAGCATCCCGAACTGCGCATGGAAACACTTGGCGAAATAAGAGGTCGACGTGAAGCCCACCATGTAGCATATCTCCGTAACACGCAAGTCGTTGGGTTTGGAAAGCAAGTCGGCGGCCACCCTGAGGCGCGTGGAACGCAGAAACTCGTTGGGCGTAGTGCCCGTCAGCGACTTGATGCGCGAGAAAAAGAGCGTACGGCTGACATTCACGGCTGCGGCGATGTCCTCGACCGAAAGATTCGAATTGGAGATGTTATCCATGACATACTGGTTCACCTGCGCCATGAAACGGTTGCCCGAAGGGCTCGCCGCATCCCCATCCATGACCAGGTAGGGCATCTTCGAGAATTTCAGGCGCAGCCGGCCGCGGATGCCGATAAGCGCCCGTATCTGGCAGTCGAGGTAGTCCACCGACAACGGCTTTTCGAGGTAGGCGTCGGCACCCGCCTCCAGCGCACGCACCTTCGCCGCCGAAGAGGAGTCCACCGAAACCAGCACCACGGGGAGGTGATCCAGCGCCGGATCGTTGCGGATCGCCGCGCAGAGCGCCACGCCGTCCATCCCTTTCATCGCCACGTCGCTCACGACGGCCGCGATGCTCCGGCTTCGGAGCAGGTCGAGCGCCTGCCGTCCGTCCGTCGCACAATGGATCGTATAGCTGCCGGAGAGATGCCGCACGAAAAAGTCCGCGAAGTCGGCATTATCCTCGGCCAGCAGGATGTCGGGCAGCCGCTTCTGCACCTCGGGCTGCACGGCCGCCACGGCCGGCTGCCCGGCAGGCACTCCGGAATCGCCATCCGTCCCGGGGACGGGACGGGGTGCACCGAGCGGAACCGTCACCGTAAACTCCGTCCACTGTCCCACGGCACTTTCGACCCCGAGCACGGCGCCCATCCGGGTCGCCAGGCTCTTCGCCACGGCGAGCCCCAGCCCCAGCCCGCTGCCGGAGACACACTTGTCCGACGTATAGAAAGGTTCGAATATCCGTGCCTTCTCCGCCCGGTCTATCCCCGCGCCGTCGTCGCGGACACGCACCCGGAACACATCGCCGGGCACCTCCCCGCCGGGGCCTTCGAGCGTCACGTCGATGCGGCTCTCGGCGAACTGGTAGGCATTACCGAGTATCTGGCCCACGATCTTCGAGAAGTGGTCGCAGCACATCTCGGCCGTGAGGGCTTCGCCGGGCAGCCCGAGGTGCACCGCGATACCCCGCCGCGGGACGGCATCCCCCACCGCCGCGACCACCGTCCGCAATACTTCCCGTACGTCGACGCGCTCCGGAACGCAGGAGGCGGCATGCTCGCCCTCCTCCGCGCTTTTCAGGTTCAGGATCTGGTCGACCAGCGTCCGCAGCCGCTCGCAGTTCTTGCGGATGATGTCCACGTCGTCACGGAGCCCGGGCAAATCCCCGGCGCGCTTGGCGATCTCTTCGACGGGCGCGGCAATCAGCGCGACGGGCGTACGTATTTCGTTGGCCACCTCCGTGAAGAGGCTGACCTTGGCTTCGAGCAGGTCGAGCTTGTTCTTGCGGGTGATCGAGGCGATCTGCTCGCGGTGCGCGCGGCCAATCCTGCGGCGCAGCCACAGGCCGCCGCCCGCCACGGCCAGCAGAGCCAGCACGCCGTAGGCCACGACCATGGCGCGAGCCATCCACCACGGCGGCAGCACGAGGATCTCGACCACGGCCTCCTCGCCGAACTGCTCGCCGCCGGTCGAGGCGCTCACGACGAAGCGGTAACGGTTCGGCGGCAGGTTGGTGTAGGAGACATGCTGCACCCCGGCCCCTTCGTCCAGGCCGGTGGTGATCCATTTGTCGTCGAAGTTCTCCAGCCGGTAACGGTAGACCGTCCTCAGCGGCGAGGAGAAGTTGAGCGCAATGAAATCGAGGCTGAACGACATCTTCCGTCCGCGCAGGCGCACCGAGCGCTGGCAGTCGATGGTATTGGACAGCAGTCGTCCGTCCACGGGCACGCTGCGGTTGAAGAGCTTGAAATCGGGGAAGACGACGCTGAGCTTGGCCGAATTCTCGCGGCGCGTGAAATCATAGGGATAGAACTTGTTGATGCCGTTGTTGCAGCCGATATAGATATGCCCGGTCGAGGACTTGATGCCCGAATTGGCATTGAAGATATTGGCCAGCAGTCCGTCGTCGGAGGTGAACTTGTAGATCGACTGCGGGCCGTTCCCGGGGCTGTATTTCAGCAGCCCGCGGTTGGTCGTGAGCCACAGTTCGCCGCCGTTCTGCACGATCTGGAACACGGCGCAGTTGCCGTAGGGCAGCATGTCGAACTCCCTGGAGAGCGTGTCGGCCGCGATGTCGTAACGGCAAAGCCCGCAGCCGTGGGTGCCGATCCACAGGTTGTCCCCCTCGACGGCCAGGCAGCTCACGAAATCGGAAAGCCCGCCCCCGGAATCGTGCGAACAGAGGGCGAACCGGCCGTCGTCGAACCCGTAGCGGATCAACCCCTTGCCCAGCGACGCGAACCACAGGTGCCCGCGGGCATCCTCGCAGATGTCCACCACGTCGCTGTTATGTCCCAGGCCGAATGCGCACGTGATGGTCTGCGAAACGTCGTCGTAACGGCAGATGCCCATTTTGGTGCCGATCCACAACTGCCCCCGCGAATCGCGGAAAACCGAATAGACGTCGAGATTGTCGAGTCCCGTGCCGGCCTGCGTGAAGTGCTTCATCTGCCGCGTGCGCAGGTCGATGCGGTAAAGCCCGTCGCCATACGTCCCGACCCACAGCCATCCGCCGTCGATGGTGAGCGCATGGATGTTGAGCGCCCGGTCGCGCGGGTCGACCGCCACGGGCGTATAGCTGCCCGTACGCGGATTGTAAAGGCTCAGCCCCCCGTCGTCGCTGCCGATCCAGATATTCCCCTCGGGATCCTCGCAGAATTTGCTGATGATATGCCCGCACCCCTCGCCGGCCTCGATGAGCGTGAAAAGCGAACTGAGCGGCGAGAGGTAGTTGATGCCGCCGAAATAGGTTCCGATCCACACGCCGCCGTCACGATCCTTGAGGATGGAGTGGATGAATTTGTCGTTGAGCCGTCCATTCCGGTTGGTCGTGCCGTTGTCGACATGCTCGAAACTGCGGTTCTTGGTATTGAAATTCACCAGGCCGTGATCCGTCCCGAGCATGATTATCCCCGGGGCGTATTCGATCATGCTCCGCACGCGGCCGTACGCCTCGCCGTCCTCCGGGCGGTTGCAGGTGAACGTCAGCCGCGAAAGTTCGAACTTGTAGAGCTCGCAGGCATACCCTGCGATCCAGATGTCGCCGAACGAATCCTGGCACATGGTACTGATGCGCGAAATCGGCTCGCGCGTGAGCGTGTCCTCGACCCGGAAAGTGGAGAAACGGTTGTTCTCGGGGTTGTAGCGGCTCAGCAGCGAACCGCCGCCCGAAGCCACCCAGATGTTGTTGTCGTGGTCGAGCAGGATCTTCACGATGACGTCGGACGAGAAGGCCTCGGGGTATTTCGCGGCGTTATAGTGTTCGAACGTGCCGCTCTTGAGGCTGTAACGGTAGAGGCCGTCGCCGAGCGTCCCGATCCACATGTTGCCCGCGACGTCCGCCGCAAGCGAATAGACCAGCAGGTTGCGGCGCTCCCGGCCATCGCTGCCCAGGATGGGCAGGTGGACGAACGACTCGTCCTTCGAGTCGAAGATATAGACCCCGTCGCTGGTTCCGACCCATATGCGGTCGCCGTTGGGGAACCCTTCGCCGCAAAGGCTGTAAATACAGTTGTTTTCGAGCGTATTGCGGCGACGGTAATCGGAGCGGTAGTTGGTGAAATCGTAGGAGTTGAACCGGTCGAGGCCGTCGGCCGTGCCGACCCAGACATACCCCTTGTCATCCTGATAGAGGCACTGGATGGTGTTCGACGACAACCCGCTGTTGTCGGTATAATACCTGAATTTGTGCTCCATACCGCTCCCGGCACGCAACACCAGACACATCGCGACCGCACATACCGCACATTTCACCCTCGATTCCATAGCGCCGACCCTTTAGAGAACTTTATAATCTTTATCATTCCATCCCGCAAAACCGACGCAACCTTTCCCGGGGCGGAAGCATCCGATGGGAAAAATACTTTCTTTCCTTAATATATACAAATACAAGGCACCATTATACCTATTTCGGGCAGCAGAAATGCGCCGTCCGGCTCCGAAGCGGAAGGCATTATCCGTCGGGGCACCGCCCCTACGCGCCGCAGTCCGCCGCCCCGCCCCGAAGACATGACGCCCCCGGGCGGACGGCCGATGCCGTCCGCAATGCAGGCGCAGGATAAGGGGCGCTATCCCCGCAAACAACGGGGAGTACCCGGAAATCAGCCGGGAGGGGGGGGAATTCGGGATGCATGGCCGCCGGATGTTTACCTGATCTGACCGATGTCGTCCAGCGGCCAGTCGTCGGTGCGGAACGGGACAAGGGGCTGCCCCATCGTCGTCATGACATTGGCTTCGGGGCAGTAATTGCGGAAGGCGTAGCGCACCGCCACCGGGTCGGGCACCCGGTCGGAGCTCACTTCGATCCGGTTGTCCCAATATTTGAAATTCGCAACGGCAGGGTGGAAAACCCGGTCTTCGCCCGCAATCTCGAAGCCGCCCGGACGAAGATAGCCGTCCGGGCCGAAGGCCACGAAGCTGTCGACGCCGTTTTGGGCCCGGACGGGCAGGTTGTCGAAAGTCAGCACCAGTTTATTGCCGTCGCGCTCCATCGACTTGTATACCGGCGCCGGGGCGGGCAGCCCCGTCACCCCGTAATCGTTCGCCAGGGCGAGGAACGCCAGCCGCTCCCCCACTTCGCGCTTGCGCGCCGGATGGATGCAGGTCGGGTTGCCCAGGTCGGTCGTGGCAGCGATCCCCGAGTGCGGGATTTCGGCCAGCGCCCGGTACTGCGCCTCGATCACCAGCGGCAGCGAACGCAACTCGTCGCCCTCGTAGCGGTAAGGCGCCAGCTGCGTATAGTAGAACGGCATCTTCCCGTCGCCCCAGGTTTCCCGCCAGAGTTTGACGAGTGAGACCTGCAACGCCTTGTAATCGTACCAGTTCTTGCGGTTCGACTCGCCCTGGTACCAGATGAACCCTTTGGCCGTATAGCGGCAGACGGGCAGGATCATTCCGTTGTAGAGCCGCTGGGGAATGCTGTTGTCGTAGGTTCCCGACTTGGCAACGGCATGGTCGATGCCCGGCGTCGCGTCGATGGCGTCGACGGTCATCCACGCCTCGATGGTCGAACCGCCCCAGTTGGAGGTGATGAGCCCGACCGGAATGCCCAGCGCCTTGTAGAGCATACGCCCGAAAAAATAGCCCACGGCGCTGAACTGGCCGACGGAGGCGGGCGTCGCGGTCTGCCAGGCCGCATCGCAATCGTCCAGGGGCGTCTTGGACGAGACCCTGGGGACGGTGAACATCCGAATGCCGGGGTACATGCCCGCATCGGCGATGGCATCGACCGCCCCTTCGACGGGTTGGAACATGAATCCGCTCACGGGCATCTCCATGTTGGACTGTCCCGAGCAGACCCACACCTCGCCCACGAGGACATTGTCGAGCACGAGCGGTTCGCCGTCGCTGAGGGTCACGGTATAGGGGCCTCCGGCTTCGCCCGTGGGGAGCTTCAGCGCCCAGCGGCCCGAGGCATCGGCCCGGGTTTCATGCGTGCGGCCGTCCCACGAGGCAGTGACCCGTACCCGGCTGCGTGGCGATGCTTCGCCCCAGAAATTCACTTCGGCATTGCGTTGCAACACCATATTGCTCCCCAGCACGGCGGGGAGTTTCACCCGCGCCGGGAGCTGCACGGCCAGCAATAGCGCCAGCACGACGGAAAAGAGCCGTTTCATCGGAAAAAGTCGTTTATTTTTTATCGGTCTGTTTCTTATCGACGACCACGCGGTCGCAATTCCGCGTGATGAAATTGCGCTTTTCGTCGAGTACATAGGGATAATCGTCGGTGTATTCGATGACGTTGTCGCGCGTGAACACGAACCCGTCGACACAGTAGAGGTTGACGATACGCGGGTCGAACACGCGGAAGGTGTTGCCCTCGACCCGGATGTTGCGGTGGTAGCGGCTGGTCTCGCGGTCGGGGATGCCGCTGCCCACGGCAATACATGCCGAGCCCCAACCGGGACTGCCGTAGTTGCCGTTCTCGAAGAGGTTGCGGCGGATCACCACGTCGCGCACGCCCGACTGCTCGTACCAGTAGTTGGCGTCGCCTTCGATCAGAATGGCCGCCCCGGCGATGTGGAAGTAGTTATCCTCGATGACCATGCGGTTGCGCGAGCCCAGCAGCAGGCCGCGCGCCCGGTTGCCGCGCATGCGGCAGCCCTTGATGAGCACCTCGGGATATTCATCGTCGGCCGCCACGACATGCATGGGCTCGACCCCGTCGGGGAGCGGCTCGGTGAAGGTGACTTCGGTGTAAACCTTGTTGAGGCGCCTGACTGACTTCACCGTCCGGCGGGCATAGGTCTCCACGTTGTTGTTGTCGACCAGTTCGAGGGTCATCCCCGGCACGATGAAATCCACGCCGTACTGCCCCGAGTTGCGCCAGCGGAGCAGCAGTTTGTCGGCGCCCCCGACCTTTTCGACGGCCATGTACAGCCCGTGGATATTCGTCGCGTCGTCTTTCTGGTTCTCGAACGTGCAGTCGATCATGCGGATGTAGCCGCCGCAGTTGACGTAGTGCGTGGCGTCGGCCGTAATGCTGATCATGCGTCCCTTGCCGGGCGAGGGGACGATCACCAGCTTGCGAAGCTCGATGTCGCGGCTGCGCTGCGCGATCACACCCATGCCGCCGCAGTGGTAGAGGTTGACGTCGCGGATGGCAACGCCCCGGCAGTCGGCGAGCGTGAAACCGGGGTTGTAACGCGCAGCCGCGCCGAATACCATCACGTTGCCGACCGTGGCGGTCAGGTCTTTGCGCAGGATGCGGATGTTGCCGTTGGCGCATTTTTCGGCCGGGATCGTCCGGTTCGACAGCCAGTAGTCCGTGGCACGGAACGCCGGTTCGCGCCGCACGGCGTCGAACTCCAGCAGGTTGGAGAAGGGGTACACCGTACCCTCGGCATCGCGGAAACGCAGGCAGCCGTTGACGATGTCGCAGAGGTAATCTTCGGGGAACTCGATTTCCAGCCAACCGTCGCCCTTCGCCACAACGGTGCCCTCGGAATTGAACGTACGGGTGAAGTCGATCGTCAGGTCGCGCACCGTAATGTTCTCACAGTCTTCGAGGCTGAACGGCGAGATGAAGCCCGTGAAGAGCAGTTCGGTGCCGTTGCCGTCGATCTCGAAGTCGCGCATACCCACCAGGTCGAACGCGATGCGCTTGAGGCTCTCGTCGTTGTTGCTGATGAACTGGTACTTTTCGACCGCCCGGTCGGGGCGCATGCGGAGCTGGCCGCCGGGCAGCACGAGCCGCGAGGCGCCGACCTCGGCACAGTGTTCCAGCGCGGCCCGCACGGCGGGCACGGCATCCATCCCGGCAGCGCCGGGCGCAAGGAAATCTTTCAGGTAGACGGTTTTTTCCGCCGCAGGTGCCGCATATACGGCCAGGATGGCCAGCAGGGCGGCGCAGCATTTTCTCAGGGTTCGGTTCATAAGGGTCGTATTTTTCGGATAGGGTTATTTGTTATCAGCCGGTTCGATCTTCAGCGCGAAGCCGCCGCCGGGCGCCACGGGTATTTGCAGCCGTGTCGCGGAGGTCACCCGTTGCGTGGAGAGCACATAGCGGGCGGGCTCCGCAGCCGAGCGGCCGTCGTCGGCGAGCAGCGTGGCCGTATACTCCCGCCCGGGGTCGAGCAGCGACAGGTCGACATCGAGCGTGCGCGGCGTCCAGCCGGTAAGCCCGCCCACATACCAGCAATCCTGCCGTTTGCGTGCCGTGACGATATATTCACCGATTTCGCCCGCGAGCACCCGCGTCGTATCGAACACGACGGGCAGCGAAGCGATGAAGCGCGTGCAGGCCTCGTCGGCCATGTAGCGCGTCGGAGAGTCGCAGAGCATCACCAGCGGTGCGTCGAAAACCACGTAAGCCGCCACCTGGTGCGCCCGCGTGCCCTGGCTCATCGGGTTGCGGTAGTCGATCCGGAAGCCTTCGCGCGTGGCATTGCGGTAGGCGCCGGGGGTGTAGTCCACCGGGCCCTGCACCATGCGGATGAAGGGGAAGGTCACGTCGTAGAGCGGCATGTCGGGATTGCTCCACTTGAGTTCCTCCAGCCCGAAGACGCTTTCGAAATTGATGATATTGGGATAGGTGCGGTTCTGACCCATGGGTTTGTAAACGCCGTGGATATCGAGCACCAGGCGGTGCGCGGCGGCGACCCGGGCAAGGCGGTAGACCAGCTCGACGGCCTTCTGGTCGTCGCGGTCGATAAAGTCGACCTTGAAGCCGCGGACACCTAATCCGGCATAGTAGCTGCACGCCTCTTCGAGCTTGGCGTCGAGCACGTTGCCCACGACCCACAGCATCAGCCCGACACCTTTGGCGTCGGCATAACGCACCAGTTCGGGCAGGTCGATCTGCTCGACCACGGACATCACGTCGCCGGCCTTCGGATCCGACCACCCTTCGTCCAGCACGACGTATTCGAGCCCGTAGTCGGCCGCGAAGTCGATATAGGCCTTATAGGTTCGCGTGTTGATGCCCGGCTCGAAGTCCACGCCCGTCAGCCCCCAGTCGTTCCACCACTCCCAGGCCACCTTGCCGGGCTTCACCCACGAGCAGTCGCCGATGCGGTTCTCTGCGGCGAGGGCATAGACCAGGTCGTTGGTCGGGAGTTCGCGGTCTTCGTCGGCCACGGCGAGGATACGCCACGGATATGTCCGCGTGCCCTCGACGCGGGCGATATAGTCATGGCGCGTGGCGACCTTCTCCTGGCAGCGGCGCTCATGAAGGTAGCAACTGTCGGGCACGGCGGCAAACAGCCCCCGCAGGCCGCCCGCCGAGGGCGTCAGGAACATGCCGGGATAGGCTTCCAGGTCGGCTTCGCAGACCAACACGCGGCCGGCGGCGCCGCAGTCGGCGGCCAGCGGCAGCAGGACGGGTTTTTCCGTCCCCAGCGCGCTCAGGCGGCACTTCTCATACTGGCTCTGGTAGGCGTTGCACAGGCCGTCGGAATAGGCGGCGAACAACCCGGGGTCGCCCGCGAAATTGAACTCGGCCACTTCACCGGCCACGGTTCGTTCGCCCGGCAGATGCGTTTCGATACGGTAGGCGCAACCCTGGTCGAAGACCCGGAAAGTCACGGCATAACCGCCTTCGAAGGTAAGCCGCAGCTGGTTGTAATGCTCCGTGAAGCGTGCCTGCCGGTAGAAGGGGGCCTCGACGACCCGTTCCACCGTTTCGCGCCGCGCATCGGTCACCTTCGCACCGCGTCCCAGCACCGTACCGTCGGCGAAGTGCAGCCCGATGGCCGAAGGCTGCAGCACGGGCGTACCGTGGCGGGTCACGGTATAGGTCAGCGAGTCGGCCGCACGGATCCCGACGCAGAGCGTCCCGTCGGGCGAGGCGACTTTGAAATCAGTCCCGGGGCCGGACGAGCAGGCGGCCGCGAAGGACAATGCAAACGAAATGGCGAAGCAGCGGAAAAGGTTCATAGGTAAATCGGATTGTTAATCGGTTAGTTTCACCCGCATCGTCGCGCCGGGTGCCGCGCGGTATATTTTCGGTTTTGCGCCGGGCCGGGCCACCGTAATGCGGAGCCTGCCGTCCGCCACGCGCGCGACCGTGATGTCGAAATCGGAGCCGAACGCCCGGATATGGCGCAGGGACATGCTCTCCCAGGCAGCGGGCATGGAAGGCGTGAGGTCGAACGACCGCAGCCCCGTGGGGCGGATGCCGAACAGGCCCTCGGTGATGATGCGGCAGTAGAGCCCGCTCTCGGCCGAAAGGTGGCGCTGCGAGCCTTCGGGCCACGCCTCGATGGGATAAGGCACATGGTCACCCAGCAGGCGCCGCTGCGAATAGCGGTGCAGCAGTTCGGTCGCACGGTCGGCCTGCCCCACGTTGTAGATCCCGCGCAGGGCGTAGAGCGTCGAGCGATCCCAGAACGTCGAGCTGCCCTGCTGGGTCAGCAGGCCGTCGTCGGTCATCAGCTCGGGGCCGAGCAACGCCCGGACGGTGCCTTCGCTGCGCTCCTTCAGCCCCACGATCAGCGGCATGCAGATCCACGAGCGCAGCAGCGTATTGCCCGCATAGTAGCGGTAGGTGTCGTACCCGCCGACCTCGCCGCCGAAGTGCGCGTCGATAGCTCGGGCGAGCACCCCGGCCTGTGCGGCATAGCGGGCGGTCTGGGCGGATTCCACACCCAGCTCGCGGCCGAGCGACACGGCCGACAGCAGTGCATCGTAATAGAGCGTCGAGGTGCAGAGGTTGGCATCGCCGGTGGGGAAACGCCCCTCTAGTTCGTCGGTGTCGGAAGCCACGACGCCGTCCGCCGTAAGCTGGCGGCGGCAGTATTCGAGGCACCACTCGACGAGCGGCCACAGCTCGGCGGCCTCGGCACGGTCACCGCGTGCAAGGGCGTAGCGTGCCGCCCCGCAGGCGATCATCGCGGCGTCGCCGCGGTCGCCCGCGCCGTTCCAGATGTCGTCGCCCTCGGCGATGACCGAGCTGGGCAGCGGTTCGTATGCGGGGTTCATGAAGCGGGCGAAATGGCGGAACGAATTGAGCGCCGAGGCATTGCCCACCCCGTAACCCAGGAAGGGGAAGAAGGGGTTGACGTATTCGGCCTGGTCGTTGGCCCAGATGGCCGCATAGTAGGATTCGCCGCCGGGGGCGTGCATGTAGCCGCCCTTGGTCGCAACGATGCTCTCGGCAGCCCGCAGCTTGGCATAGCGGAATTGGGTGTCGATCACCGGGTCGGGGGTTTCGAGCACGAGGTTCGCGTCGATGCACTCCCTGACGAACGCCATCCGGGCGGCGAATTCGGCCGCCACGTCGGGGTGCAGGGGCTCTCCGCCGCCCGGGTAGGCCTGGAACACGGCGTCGAACGCGAGCGAGTCCCCCGCGGCAAGCGTAAAGGTACCGCTGCCCGCGATGTCGCCCCGCACGACATAGCTGCCCGTGACGCCCTTGGCCGGATCGGTCGTCACGACCTGCGAGAATTCGGGTACGGAAACCGTCAGCGGCTTCGCCCCGACGTTACGCAGCGTGTAGCGCTCGCACATGAGCGGCAGCGTGCGCGAAGGGAAGATCGTACGCGTCATCTCCACGACGGGCTCGGGTTTCATGTCCCGCGCCGAACCGACGTTCATCTTACCGACGCCCCAGCGGCTCCGCACCTCCAGCGCACCGTCGATGGCCACCTGCCCGACCCGTTCGTCCTGCAAGGCCAGGCCGTTGACGCCCAGTAGCGAAGGGATGTCCGCGGCCATGCGGTACATCAGGCTGGCGTGGGTGTTGTTAGGCAGGGTGCGCAGCAGGGGGAACACGAGCGAACGCTCCTGGCGGAACGCCCCGCGCGAGTCGACGCCCCAGCGGAGCACGAAGGCCATCCGCTCGCCGCTCATCTCGATGTGGTCGTCGTGCGGGATGTCGCTGCCGACCTTCCACACGATGCCCCGCCCGTCGGGGGCGATCTGCCAGCGTTGTCCGCATACGGCAACTGCGGACAGCATGAAAATGCAAGTCAGTAAGGTTCTTCGGGTCATAATTCGGTGTTTTGTGATTGAGAGCCCTAAAGATAGCAATTATTCGTCAATTCCTACGGCGTGAACCAGCCCGCAGCCGCGTTTGAGCCGCAGCCGGAGCGTATGCTCCCGCTGCCCGGCAAAACGGGTGTTCTGCAACTCGTAGAGCGGCAGCCAGCCATAGGCTTTCACGCCGCCGTATTCCGCCTCGACCAGACAGTTGCAATAGCGCACACCGAACTCCTGCTCGGGTTCGAAAATTCGCGCAACGGGAACCGTACAGCGTCCGCGGCGGTCGGTCGCGGCCCCGGCCTGCGGCTCGGCGGTCACCGTATAGGTGTACCATCGCACGGGATAGAACCGCACGACAGCCCCTTTGGCCGGGCTTGCGTCGGCATCCGCCACCTCGACCCGGATACGGTCGGGCAACACGTCCGCCACCAGGTCGTCGATGTCGACATTGCGGTCGGCGGCATGGTCGATCATGCGGACGGCATAGTCGCTCCAGAGCTCCTCGCCATAGGGATAATTCATGATGCACCGCACGCCGGAAAACGCCTGTCCGTTGACGGGGTTCTTGTCCGCGTCGACCTTCATGGCATAGATGTCGGGGACGCCCCGCGCATGGCCGAACTCGTGGATGATGCCGTCGATGGCGTTCTTCTCGAACGGGCTGTTGAAACGGTCGTTGTGCGTGCGCGAATGGTAGATGGCCTGGATCCCGTCGCCGTACCAGCCGCCGCCCGTCTCGCGGGGATCGGATTTGTAACCGTCCATCACCACCAGATAATCGTGGTCGGGATGGGGCTTGCGGATCTGGTCGGCCGACACGCCGTCGTAGATGTAGAAGGCGTCCCAGTCCACCACGAAATCATAGACCGCACGCAGCTGCGCCCCGTAGTTGAAAGCACGGTTGACGCGCCGGAACATATCTTCGGTCAGTTGCACGACCCGGTCGCGCCCGCCCAGCGAATCGACCGATTCGCGGTCGATGCCGACCTTGACGCGGAAGGTATAGACCGGTTGTGCGGCAGCGCGGAACGCGGCGGCCACGACCAGGGCCAGGAGGGCTGTTCGCAAGGTATTCATCGGCATCAGTTTCTAAGCGATTCCTCGATCAGGGCCAGTTCCCCGGGCGTATAGGTCGCCGCCACGACATCTTCGCCCGCGGCCTTCGAAACGTAGGAGAGGAAGAAGAGGAATTTGTCGTAGGGCGTCTCGAGCCCTTCCTGCCCCGAGTCGCCGAGCGCGTAGAGTTCGCGGAACGCCTTTTTGTAGACGTCCCACCCGTAACGCTCCTTGATGCGCAGGAAGGTGTAATGCAGGGCATCGCCGTTGTTCTTGGGGATGCCGGCGCCGATGGTTTCGTCGTAGAAAATCTTGTAGTAGTTGATTACGTCGGCACCCCGGTAGCAGATGTCGCGCTGCGACATCGTACCGTCGCACGCTTCGAGGGCATAGGACATGCGGAAATTGGCGAAAATCTCGTCGTTCCAGTTCCAGCGTCCCGTACCCGAAATGTTTCCCTGCGAGAAGACATGGCCGATCTCGTGGATGATGCCGAAGCCCCAGTCGCCGAACTCGACCGTGCGGTCGAGCAGCTTCGATACGGCGACGTGGCTGTTCCACAGGATCGGGTTGCCGGCCAGCGCCCAGTAACCGGGTTCGATGCCCGGCGTGTTGAGGATCATGATTTTGCGCCCGTCGAAGGGCACGTCACCCACCAGGTCGCGGTAAGCCTCGTACGTGCGGTCGAGCTTCGAGAGCCAGGCGTCGATGTCGGCATCGGAGACGGTCACCTTGTCGCGGTCGAGTTTCAGCACGATGTGTTCGCCCTCGCGGGTATAGAGGGCCTCTTCGGGCGCCGGTGTGACCTTCACGTTGTCGTACCACACCGTCCCCGAGGCCTTGCCTCCGTTGTAGGTGCCCCAGGGGAATCCCAGGCCGCAGCAGACGACGGCTTCGCCCTGCCGGTCGGGCACGAAATCCATATACACTTCCGTCCAGTCGTTGGTGCCGTAGGCGAACTCCGAGGCATTCCACGACTGTTCCAGCCCCTCGGGGTCGAGGTAGAGCACGGCGCCGCGGCCGTCCTGCACGCTGTCGCACTTCATCAGCGCACTCAGGCGGTAGAGCTTGCCGGGATGCAGCCCCGTAAGTTTGTGTTTGATGGCCAGGGCGGTCTTTTCGGCGCTGGCGATCTTCACGCATCCGCTGCCGTCGGCACCGCCTTCGGGCAGGTATTCGACCGTGCCGGGCACCTCCCCGGCGTTATGGTTCCAGTAGCGCGCGAACCTTTCGGGCCGGTCGAAATTGTCGGAGAAGACCTTGACCTTCGAGCCGAAGGCGCACAGGCACAGCACGCACGCCGCGATGGCGGCGAGTAGAAATACCACTCTCTTCATTTTTCGCATTGGGTATTAATTGCCGCCCGGCAGAGGCGACGCATCGCCCCGCGACGGGATACGGCGGTTATTATTGCAACTGTTTGCGGATCGAGGCCAGCTCGGCCTCGGTGAAATACTGCGTCTTGACATCCACGTCGCGCCCGGTCAGCCGGGTAGCGTGCTTGGAAAGCAGCGAAAGCAGGTATTCGAACTTGTCGTATTTGCCCGAGGGCGCCCCGCCCGTGGTCGTCAGTTCGCGGAAAGCGGCCTTGAAAGGTTCCCAGCCGATGCCGCCCGGGCCGGCCAGGCGCCCAAGCATGTAATGGATGCCGTTGTCGTTGACCTGCGTGTAGACCGTATTGTCGTAATCCTTCTTGTACATGTCGAGGATCTCGCGCCCGGTGTAGACCCGTTCGTCCATCCAGACCTTGCCCTGGTTCTGTTCCAGGCCGTACTGCATCCGGAAATTGGCGAACATCTCGTCGTTCCAGTTCCAGCTCGAATTGCCCAGGTTGAAGACGTGCCCCAGTTCGTGCATCAGGCCGAAGCTCCAGGTGCCGTGCTGCGCCAGCTCCTCGAAGGTCGAGGTGACGGCCGAATAGTTGCTGCTCCACAGGATGGGATAGCCCGCCAGCGCCCAATAACCGCTTTCGAGCCCGCGCGACGAAAGGATCGCCAGCTTGCGCCCCTCGTGCGGGGTCGCCCCCACCAGGTCGGCATACGACTCGTACATCCTGTCCAGGTTGGCGATCCACTCGGTGATCTGCGACGCCGAGGCGTAGACCTGCGAGGGTTCGACGAAGAGGCGGATATGCTCGCCTTCCTGCATGAAAAGTTCGTCGGTGACCTTCACCACGCTCACGTTGTCGAAGTAGGCCGTGCCGGTCGAATAGCCGCCGTTGGTCGTCCCGCCGTAGCGGAACCCCAGCGCGCAGACGATCTCGGCAGTCCCGTCGTCCTGCGAAAGGAAGTCGAAATGGAGCGACGTCCAGTTCCTGAGGTTAGTGCCGTAGAGGAATTTCGAGGCGCCCCAGAACTGCTTCTGGGACATGTCGAACAGGATGGCGCCGCGCCCCTCGTCCTGCGGGATGTCCGAATACTTGACCTTGGCGTACATGCGGTACATCTGGTCGGGTTCCAGCCCCGTGAGCTTCTGTTTGATGCCCACGCCGCAACGGCCGTTCTCGGGGAACTGCTGGATTTTGATGCAGCGGCTGTCGTTGACGCCGGCACCCTCGACCACCTCGACCGTCACCTTGCCGCCGTTGTGGAAATCGACGCGCGTCCAGCCTTCGAGCCCCTTTTCGAAACCGCTGTTGACGACCTCGACGGCATTGGGATCCACGACGGGCGGCACGGGAGGTTCGGGCCCGGGCTCGCCGTCACCGTCGCCGCCGCATGACCAAAACGCCGCGGCCGACAGGACTACGCACAAAAAGAATCGCATTTTTTTCATAACCGGTATATTTAAAATTCAATCATTTCAGGGTTTTCAGCGCGGCGATCTGTGCCGGAAAGGTTACAGGCCGGAGCAGCCCCCTGCCAGCAGGGCAGCGGTTGCCGATGGCCGGGGGTACACAGGGTATCCCCCGGCCATCGGCCCTGCCAGACCGTCAAAGGTCTGCACGGTTGGACAGTACCACTTCGATACCGAATCCGCCCGTCGCGCCGTACGCACCGTCCATAACCCGGAGGTTGAAATAAATATCCCCCGTGTCAGTGTCCAGATAACTGCCGGAATCGACAATCTGGTCATAACCGTCAGCTCTTTCGTTGGGACGATCCGAGAAATCGACGAGTACCCGCCGATTGGGATGTCCTGCGACCGTTTCGTCCGAAATATTGAAGTAAATCAGGCCGCCTGTCCACGTCTGGTTGTAATTGATGATGTACTTCTGCTTCTTCGCATTCCGCGACTCAGCATAGCCGTCCTGTCCTGCGATGAAAATAGCCGGTTTCAGAACGCGGTTGCTTTTTTCTTCGCCCCAGACTTCCTTGTCGTAGGTGCCCTTGAGCGTCTTGTTCACCTCAATGTAGAATGTCGACGGGCCGGTTACGATCGTGCCGTCCACCAGTTCGCTGCTCTTGAAGGTCAGCGGAACCATGTATTTATCGGCGCCGTCGTAATCCAATTCCGACAGATCGAGCTCGAACGAGAGTTCGCCGTATTGGCTGCCGGCCTGAATTTCAGTCGGGGTAACGACCACCTTGGCGGCATCCAGCGTCTTGAATGCAGTCCCGTGCTCCGTGTTGTAGGTTTCGACCTTCTCCGGTTCGAATACGAAGTCGACAGGCTGGCCGACAGTCATCGGGGAGTTCATCTGTACCCTGATTTTTCCCTTGCCCGACGTTTTTGCGAGGTCAGCGACGTTCGTTACCCATATTTTGAGTTCGGACATCTGAATCAAGACATAAACCGGCTCCCGCTGGACGACCGAATAGTCGTCGGAATGCATTTCGAGCGGCAGCAGGTAGGTGCCCTCACCGCCGATTGCAGCGCAATCGAATTCGATGCGGCTCTCGATTTCCAGCGTTTCCGTATCGAAATCCGATTCCTTGATTTTATAATACTGCTCGGGCAACAGCTGGTAAGAGGTGCCGTGCTCCTCGTTATAGGCATCGACTTTCGATGCATTGACCCGATAGCCGATTTTCGCCACCTCCAGCGTGTTGAAATTGGCCGTGGCGTTCAGCGTAATTTCCTGCGGCAGCGGAATGGTCGGAATGAACTCCAGCTGCGGCATCTGTTCGGGCATCTCCACCTGCACAATCGGCTCGACGATGCTCAAACGCAACAGCGCCTGCATCATCGAACCGCCGTCCTCGACGGGCGTGGAGGCATTGGAAATACGGATGGGGAGCAGCATGTTGTTGGCCGCAGCCATGCCTTTGGCCGCAATCAGGGCTTGGGGATGTATCCGCACGGAAATATCGACGGACTTGACCGTACTTGCAAGTTGCGCATTTTGCGGAATGTCGTAGAACTGCGTTTCCAGCAGTTTATAGTCGGTGTTGTACAATTCGTTGTATTCGGCGAGCAGCGTTTCGTCCACCACGATATCCAATTCCAGTTCTTTCGACAGACCGGCAGTTCTCGAAACATTGATGACGGTTTCGTAGTCGTCATAGATGGATATGGTATTGACCGTGTACAGCCCGTTCTGTTCGAAAACCGGGTCGGGCAGAATATTTATGTCCGAATACTCCACGTCGCAGCCGGTGAAAGGCAGCGCCAGGGCCGCGAGCGCCAGTATCTTAAAAAACTGTTTCATAGCGAATTTTCCATTTTTAAGTTTAACATGTGTCCGGCTGCGGCCATCAATAGTAGGGCGCCTGCACCAGCTGCGTGTTGAGCATGACCTCCGACGACTTGATGGGCAGGAAGTAGTGCTGGATGTCGAAGCGCTTGTTGGCCACCTTGGTCAGGGTGAAGAACGCCGGGTCGGTGGCACCCGTACCGCGCGACATGTCCAGCCCGTATTCGTCGTGGTTGAACTCGCCGTCGGGGCCATGGGCCGTGAACCAGCGGCGCACGTCGAAATAGCGGTTGCACTCCCACGCCAGCTCGATCTTGCGCTCGTGGCGGATCATCTCGCGCATCTCGTCCTGCGAATAGGTGCCCTCATAGGCCGGGATGCCGGCACGGGTGCGGATTTCGTTGAGGTAATAGAGTGCTTCGTCCTGCCGGGAGGTACCGTAGTACTCGTTCAGGGCCTCGGCGTAATTGAGGTAGACCTCGCCCAGGCGGATGATGGGGAAAGGCACGTTGAGCATACGCGTCGCCTCGCTGGTCTGCTTGTTGCTGCGGTAATCCAGCGGGAGGTTCTTGCGCACGGAGAATCCCGAGGTGTTCTTGTCGCCCGGGGTGCTGCCGTTGCCGCTCAGCCCCGAGTACCAGAAATCGACCACGCCGTAACCGTCGGCATCCTGGTAGCTGTCGGTCTTGTTCTCGTAGGCGTACGACAGGCGCTGGTTGGGGAAATGAACCGAGGCATAGAACCGCGGCTCGCGGCCGACGAACATCCAGAACGTATTGGCGATGGTGCCGTCGCCGGCTTCGGACGAGAATTTTTTGGAGGCGAACCACTCTTCGAGCGGGCGGCTCGGGCTGCCGTCGGCCATGAAGAAATCGTTGATCATGCCGATGGCCAGCGAATAGCGGCCGTTCCAGCCGTACCAGCGCGCCGGCAGGGCGCACATGCCGTACCACTGCACCGAGTTGGGGTGCCCCCAGATGATCTCGGTATTCTTGCCGGCGCCCCAGGTGGTCGTCACGGCGCGGAGGTTATCCACGATCTCATCGAACGTAGCGTCAGCGGCCGGTTTGAGCAACTGGTATTCGGTCATGTCGATGACCGTCTTGGCGGCATCGGCGGCATCCTTCCACAGCTCCTTGTCATAGGTCTGGGGCATGAGCACCGTGCCGTCGTGATTCGTCCAGTTCTTGTAGGCCGAATTGCCGTTGAAGAGCGGGCTGGCGACCATCAGCAGCATGCGCGACTGGATGGCCCGGGCGGCACCGATGGTGGGGAGCCCCAGCGTGAATTTCTCGTCGCGGGCGGCGGGCATGCCGTTTTCACAGGCCCAGTCGATCTCGCCGTTGATCCAGCGGACGCATTCGCCGAGCGTGTTGCGCGCCTGCGAAGCCCCGATCTGGTCGGCCGAACGGCTGGTCTCCACGATGGGGATCGGGCCGTAGAGGCGCAGCAGCAGGTAGTGGTAATAGGCACGCATGAAGCGGGCTTCGGCACGCATCGTGCGGCGGTCGATCTCGCCCAGTTCGGCGCACTTGTCCACGTTTTCAAGGAACAGGTTGCAATGGCGGATGGCCTGGTAGTAACGCACGAAGAAATAGAGGTTGTAGGAACCCGTGTAACCGTAGTAGTTGTCGGGGCTCATCTTCCCTTCGGCGATATTGCGCACGTGCGATTCGAGAATGTAGGCCGATTCGTCGGTGCACCAGAAATAGGGAATCTGGCCGCTGTAATGCATCTCCTGCACCATGAAATCGTCGCTGTAAATGCGGTTGTACCACTTGGTGGTCTCGATCTTGGACGAGAAGATCTTGTCCATCGAGTTCAGGTCTTCGGGATCCTGATCCAGATAGTCGGCGCAGCCGGTAAACAAAAGGAGCGACGCGAGCATTAAATATACGATATTCTTTTTCATTCTTTAGGCTGTATTAGAAGGTTAAATTCACACCGACGAAAACCTGGCGCTGCATGGGATAGGCATCGGCACCCGTCTCGGGATCCCAGTAGTCGGAGATAAATTTGCTGATCGTGAACAGGTTCACACCCGTGGCATAGATGCGCAGCGAACTGCACCGGAGCTTGCTGGCCCAGGCCGAGGGCAGCGTATAGCCGATCTCGACATTCTTCAGGCGCAGGTAGCCGCTGTCGCGCTGCCACCAGGTCGAAGTCTTGTAGTTGTTGGCATCGGCGCCGTAGGAGAGGCGGGGCGAGAAGGCATGGGGGTCGGGGTTGTCCACCGTCCAGCGATCCTTGAACATGGTCATCACGTTACCCATGAACTTCGGGCCGCGGTCTGCCTGGAACGGGTAGAAATACCAGCCGCCGCTCAGGTAGGAGGAACGGTTGGTTCCGCCCTGGAAGAGGAACGAGAAGTCGAAGCCCTTGTAGTTGAGCGACGCACCGAAACCGTAGACGATCTCCGGCATCGCGGGGTTGCCGATCCACGTCATGTCGGCCTCGGTGATCTTGCCGTCGTCGTTGAGGTCTTCGTAGCGGATGTCGCCGGCACGCAGCTGCTGCTTGTCCAGGCCGAACTGCGTATAGTAGTCGGGCATGTTGTCCAGCTCCTCCTGCGAGAAGAGGTGCATGGCACGGTAGCCCATGGTCAGTCCGTAACGCACGCCGCGCTGATCCTGCCACGGATAGGCATAGTACTTGCCGTCGTCGATCACCTTGTTGCGGGCAAAGGTGAAGTTTCCGCGAACGGAGACGGTGAGGTCTTTGCTGAAACGCTTGACGTATTCGGCCGAAACCTCGAAGCCGCGGTTCTCCATCAGACCCATGTTGGCGTAGTTGGTATAATCCTTGGGAAGCCCCGAAATCTCCGAGAACTGGGGTGCGAGGAAGATGTTTTCACGCCGCTCGTAGAAGAAGTCGGCATTGATTTTCAACTCGTTGAAAAACCCGGTTTCGATACCGACGTTGTATTTGGTCGACACCTCCCACGTCACGTCCTGGTTGGCCATGCGACCTTCGCCGATACCGCCGGCCCCTTGGTCGAAGTTGACGCCGAGGTTGCCGTAACCGTTGGCGCCGCTGTTGATCGTAGCCAGGTAGATGAAACGCGTACTGGGGATCTGGTCGTTGCCGACCTGCCCGACCGACGCACGGATCTTGAACCACGTCAGCACCTCGCTGTTGCGCAGGAAGCTCTCCTCGGAGGCCACCCAGCCGATAGCCACGGCGGGGAATACGCCCATGCGCTTGCCCTTGGCGAAGTTCTCCGAACCGTTGAAACCGATGTTGGCCTCGATCAGGTAACGCTTGTCGTAGGCATAGGTAAGACGGCCGGCAAGGCCGAGCGAACGGTTGGGCAGCGACTTGAGGTAATCGCTCGTAGCCTCCTGCAACCGGTAATCCTTGGCGAAGCCGAGCAGCAGGCCGCCGACCTCGTGCTTTTCGCCGAACGTCCGGCTGTAATTGATCGCCGCCTCGACGTACTGCGTACGGGAACCGTTGCCGGACTGTTTGTAATTCAGGTACTCCTGTTTCTGGTCGGCCTGCCACTCGGTGCGGATCAGTTCGCCGTCCTGATCGCGTCCCGTGGCCTCAAAGAAGTTGATGTTGCGCGCACGCTCCTCCACCGAATAATTCACGGCGTCGTAGGCGTAGCTCACCTTGGCCGAAAGACCCGGGGTGATGAACGAGAAATCCTGATTGATCGTCAGGTTGGCGCGAAGCGTATTGCCGGTGGTCTTCTTCCAACCGCGCTGCGTGAGCATGTTATAGGGGTTGTTCAGGCCGTCGCGGCCGGCCAGCTCGCCGTCCTTGAAGCGGACGGGGAAAGCGTTCGGCGCCGCGTTGATGATGTCGCGGTAGATGGCTGCAGACCCCTCGACGGGCTCCATGTTCTCGGTCACGTTGCCCTGCACGCCGAGGTTCACCACCGTGGTCTTGGTGATGTCCATGTCGACGTTGGAGCGGAAGTTATAGCGCTTGTAGTTGACATTCTCGCCGTAACGGCCGATCTTGTCGCTCACCCATGAATATTCGCCGGGTTTGACAGCATACTGCCCCTCTTGGTTGTAGAAGGAGAGGGCCGTGAAGTAGCGGGCGAACTTGCCGCCGCCCGAGATGTTGGCGCTCACCTTCTCGGAAAGAGACACCTTTTTCATAAGGAGCTTCTGCCAGTCGACATCGGGATAGACCTCGGGGTCGGTCTGCATGCGCATGGCCTTGATCTCGTCGGCGCCGTATTTCAGTGCCGCCGAGGCATTCACGGCATCCACCGCCTCGTTGAACATTTCGGAGCGGGTAGCGGCGTCGACGAACGACAGGCGTTTGCTGGCGAACGAGAAGCCCTGCTCGTAACGCAGGTCGATCCGGGCCGGGCCGTCGAAACCGCGGCGCGTGTTGACAAGGATAACGCCGTTGGCACCGCGTACGCCGTATACGGCCGTGGCGCTGGCGTCTTTCAGGACGCTGAACGACTCGATCTCCAGCGGGTCGACATCGTTGAGCGGACGCTCGATGCCGTCGACCAGGATCAGCGGATCGGGGCTGCCCGTAAAGGTGGCGATACCGCGGATCCAGAACTGGGCGTCGTCTTTGCCCGGCTCGCCCGAGGTTTGCAGTGCGACGACGCCCGCCAGGTTACCGGCCAGCGTCTGGCTCAGCGACCGCACGGGGACGCGCAGCTCCTCGGGCCGGATCGTGGAGATGGCCCCCACGACCGATTCGCGTTTCTGGGTACCGTAGCCCACGGAGACGATTTCGACGCTCTCCATGCCGATGGCCTCGGGCTTGAGCGTGATCGTCACCGACCCGGCACCCTTCGACGCCACCTGCTGCGCCTCGTAGCCGACATACGATACCACGAGCGTGACGTTGCGGCCCGTATTCTTCAGGTTGAAGGTGCCGTCGACATTGGTCGCCGTGGCGATCGTGGTGCCTTTGACCATGACCGTCGCACCGATGACCGGCGCACCGGTCTCATCGAGCACACGTCCGGAGATGCCGGTGGCCTGCGCCCACAGCAACGACGCAGAGAACACGGCTGTCACAAGTAATAGTGCTTTCCGGGAAAAACGGTTAGTAGAAAAACTCATACACACTAATTTTAAGGTTAAAAAATAGGTTCGGTGGGTATCCCGGGGGAGGCCCCGCAGAAGGGCTGTCCCGCTGAAAACGAATTTAGGACGGGGCATCGGGATAAAAGTCCGCAGGGCACAACCAGGGGTCTGGAGTTACGATTTTTGCCTATTATGTACGATTTTATCCCGGATTTTTTTGCCGGATTCGCACGGGGCATGGTAAAAAAGGCTGCGGAAGGCATCCCGCCCGGGCGGAAGGAGGGATAAAAAAGCCGTACGGCGGAAATTCCGCCGCGCAGATATCCCCCGGGCAGTAGCGTATCACGGCATTTTATCCTATATTTGCCGTATGGACGAAAAATTAGTGTTCCGGCGCGCCCGCCCCGCCGACGCGGCGCGCATCATGGAGATCATCCGGCAGGCGCAGGCGCAGATGCGGGCACTGGGAAGCCTGCAATGGCAGGACGGCTATCCGGCAGCGGCCGATATCGGACACGACATCGCTTGCGGCTACGGATGGGTCTTCGAGAAACCGGAGGCGGGAAAGAGCCCCGAAGCGCGGGGAAGCGACGGCACGGGGGCTGCGGGTTTCCGTCCGGAAACGGCTGCCGCGCGGAAAATAACGGACACGGGGGAGGCCGGCGCAACGGGATCCGGCGCCGACGAAACGGCAGCGACGACGGAAGAGGCGACGGAAGCGACGGAAGAAACACGCAAAGCGCGGGAGATGCAGGAGACGCAGGAGGCACTGGAGATGCGGGAGACGCGGGAGACGCAGGAGACGCAGGAGACGCAGGAGGCACTGGAGACGCGGGAGATGCGGGAGACGCAGGCAGCAAAAGCGGCCGCAGCCCAAGCCCAGGGTAACGTCGTCGCCTACGGCGCGGTGGTATTCGACGGGGAACCGGCCTACGACGCCATCGAAGGGGCCTGGCTCACCGACGGGGACTATGTCGTACTGCACCGCATGGCGGTGGCCGACGGCGAGAAAGGCCACGGGGTGGCGACGGAGTTCATGCGGCGCGTCGAAGCGATGGCGTGCGGGCGCGGCACGGGCAGTATGCGCGTCGACACCAATTTCGACAACCGTTACATGCTGCGTATGCTCGGGCGGCTGGGGTTCGTCTATTGCGGGAAGGTACGCTACCGGAGCGGCGAACGGCTGGCATTCGAGAAAACCCTCGGGACATGAGGACATAAAATGAGGGAACCGGCCGCATGGCCGGTTCCCTCTTCAGGATGAGTGCGTCACTATGTCCTGAAACAACTCCCCAGGTGAAATATCATAATAATCACAAAGGTCAGCCAAGGTCGACAGCGTGATATCGGAACATCCGGCTTCGATCCGGCCGACATTCAGCCCGGTATCGAAACGCACGACTTCCTGAGTCAGGTTATGCCTTCGTCTGGCTTTCGCCAGCCTGTCAGCAACCTGCCCGACAAAAAAGTCATTTCGTCGCTGCCTTTTCATAGTGCAAATTACCGCATTTATACCCTGATTTATAACTACAAATAAGTAGTTGGCAGGATGATACCGCTTCCACTGAAGTCCTGAGACGGATAATCCGCCGATTTCAGCCCGAATGCACTATAATCGCATCGTCCCGGAATATCCTGCAAACGATGACCCGGCCTTCACCCGGTTATAATGAACCATAAAAACAGGCCGTGCGAGATAACGCAGCAACCTGCCGTACCTTTCGGAATCCCCACTTCATATACAAATATACACAATAAGCGACTATTTGCTCCCTGTGAAGGGGATTCAAAATCCGGTTATTCGGCACAATACACAAAAAAAAGCGGGCTGCACCTTGCAGTCCGCCTTGCCGGCACGGCAATTCCGCCCGGAAAAGGAGGTTATTCCTCCTCCTGGTAATAGACCTTGTAGAACTTGCCCTTTTCGTCCTCGCCCTGCTCCAGCAGGTTGCGGTTGCCGTGGACATAGATATGGAAATTGCGGTCGAGCTTGATGACGCTCTTATAGGCGCGCGCCTGTTTCCTGACGGCGGAATCGGAAATGGCGAACTCATCCTCGATGCGGATGTCGCGCTCCTGCTCGTACTCCTGTTTGTAGCGAGAGAAGCTCTCCATGACCTCGGGCTGGCGGATCACCTTTTCGGAAAAGTCGTCGAGCGAAAAATTGTCCTGCTCCCGGAAGTATTTCATCGTCTCGTTGAGCATCTCGGCCTGGTCGGCCTTCGACACGTCGAACTCCGAGGGAAGATGCCCGGTCACGTATTTCTTGCACATGGCCAGGACGTTGTGCGTGTTATGGTAGTTGTCCTGCCGCGGGCGGACATGCAGGAAATCGTCGATCCAGTAACGCGCTTCCGCCCGGTTGGTGTTGTCCACGACGCAGACGGCGAAGCCTTCTTCGCGCTCGGTATCGAACACGAGGCACCCTTTGTCCAGTTTGTCGACGTTGATTCCCTGGCAGGAGGAGATATGCAGCTGCCCGTCCTGCTCCCCGACCTCGAGGAACGTATCGCGGGTCTCGGACTTGAAAAGCCCGACGGCATCGACCGCCTCGCCCCCGAAACGGCAGCCGGTGAAATAGACGACGTAAAATTCGCCGCCCTTGATCTGCGGGTGTGTGCCCGTCTCGTAAAGGTGCCGGGCAAGGCCCACGGAGTTGTCGTAGAACGTCTCCCGGTCGTCGAACACCTTACAGACGAAATTGTAGACTTCGTTGCAGGCCAGGTCGGTTTCGTGGTGGAGGTTGTAGTACTCCTCGGATTTGAAACCTCCGGCGAAATAGGCGGTCAGGGTCTGCATCAGGCCGGTGTCGCCGACCTGACCGGACAATGCAGGGGCGACGAGCAGGGGCTCGTCCTTGGCCTTGTTCCCGACGATATGCACGGCCAGCGCCGCGATCCGGGTATCTTCCGTATATAACATGGCTGTGAACGGTTATTCGTAAAATACGGGACAAAGGTGGCAAAATTTTCAGCCCCGGGCAAGGAATACGGCCGTTATTTCCCGTGGCAGGCCGTTTGCACTCCCGATAATTTGCCTATTTTTGCAGGACGACAAATACCTGAAACCATGGAAAACAGAATCACTTCGCTGTTCGGAATACGCTACCCCATCGTCGCGGGCGGCATGATCTGGTGCAGCGGCTGGCGGCTGGCCGCAGCCGTGAGCGAAGCAGGCGGACTGGGGCTGATCGGCTCCGGCTCGATGACCCCCGACCTGCTGCGCGAGCATATCCGCAAATGCCGCGCGGCGACCGAAAAACCGTTCGGCGTGAACGTCCCGCTGATGTACCGCTACGCAGAAGAGATCATGGGCGTCATCATGGAGGAACGCGTACCCGCGGTGTTTACCTCGGCGGGCAGCCCGAAAACATGGACGGCCCGCCTGCACGAAGTGGGATGCAAGGTGGCGCACGTGATTTCGAGCACAAAGTTCGCCCTGAAAAGCCAGCAGGCAGGGGTCGATGCCGTGGTAGCAGAGGGCTTCGAGGCCGGCGGCCACAACGGACGCGAGGAGACCACGACGATGGTGCTCGTACCCCGGGTGCGGCAGGCCGTGGCGATACCGCTGATCGCCGCAGGCGGCATCGCCACCGGGCGCGGTATGCTGGCGGCGTTCGCGCTGGGAGCCGAGGGCATCCAGATGGGAACGCGGTTCGCGCTTTCGGAGGAGAGTTCCGCCAGCGACGCATTCAAGAAACTCTGTATCGGACTGCAGGAGGGCGACACGATGCTCGCGCTGAAGAAACTCAGTCCGACACGCCTGATCCGCAACGACTTTTTCCGTGCGGTCGAGGAGGCGGAGAACAGGGGTGCGACGGCCGAAGAGTTACAGCAGCTGCTTGGACGCGGACGCTCGAAACGGGGCATCTTCGAAGGCGACCTGACGGACGGCGAACTGGAAATCGGGCAGGCAGCCTCGCTGATCCGCGAGCTGCCGACGGCGGGACAGATCGTCCGCGAAACCGTTGCGGAATACGAGGCCGGGCTGCAGGGACTTGTAAGGCAAGCCGGGCCGGGAGCAGCCCTTGCGGCCGATGAGCAAGGGTACGCCCGGTAATCCGGTGGGTTCCCGCCGGGCCGGGTTTCAGAACCGGCATCCAGACTCCGGATGCCCCGCAAGTGAGGTCGAATGAAAATGGTTTATTATCGATCCAGCCCTCCGGAATCGGGGCAGCCAAGGATGGAAATGGCAAGCCCTGGCAATATTTTCAATCAGACCCTGTCCGACAAGACTCGGCAGGCAGGAGTACAGGACATTTGTATGTGCCCAGGATCAGCCTGGAAGTGTAATAATGCGCAAAAATTCGGAGAATATTTTGCACGTTTGGAAATTTTGTTTACCTTTGCACCACGATAATACGGGAAAGAAGTGCTTCCGACCGCAATTATCGGGATGGTGCCATAGCTCAGTTGGTAGAGCAAAGGACTGAAAATCCTTGTGTCCCCGGTTCGATTCCTGGTGGTACCACAAAAGAAACAGAAACCCTTGATTCCGTTTGGAATCAAGGGTTTCTGTTTCTCCCAGGGCAAAACAAGCGATGTTTCGGTGCCTATTTTCAAGTAAAACCCGCACAAGTCCGCAACATGGAAAATGCCTTCTGCGAATTGCAGAAGGCATTTCCAGAAAGTTTTACAGAAAAACCGGGTCGTCAGAACAGCAGCGGGCCGGCGGCGCGGGAAGAGGCCTTCATGACCGTGGCTCCGCCCTTGACCGACGCGGGTATCGAAGCGCGCGTATAGACGCTCACTTCGCCCACCGAAGGATCGCTCACCAGCGTGAGCGTATTACCCGACTCATCGAACGACACTTCGTAAGAGCTGCCCCAGGGCGTATTGTCGCTGTATTTACCCGAAAGCATCTTGTTGCCGATCAGGTAGGAACCCGTGTATTTCTGGTATCCGACCTGCTCGATCTGCTGGTAGATTTCGAAGGTCTTATCCGAAGCGAACGACACGTAAGCATCGAATACGCCGGGGGCTGCCCCGTTCCACGAAACGAGGTGCCATTCGCCCACGAGCTGCTTGGCCAGCGGCGAAGCGTCGTCGCCTTTCGACGAGGAGCCGCAGCCGGCGAACATGCACAAACCGAGCACGGCGAATAAGGTATAAAGAGTTTTTCTCATGATCTTATCGTTTATTATAACCAACCTCCGTTCGCATTTTCCGTCGCGCGGGCGATGACGGCGAATTCCTTGGTGATCTCCTGACCGCCCATCGAACTGCCGCCGCCCACACTCCCGCCGCCGGCAATAGCCGTGACGGAGATCTTGGCGACACCGGGTTTGGTGCAGTGGATCATCAGTTTGCCGTAGGAGATCGAAGGAGACTCGGTGATGCCGAGCTTATCCATATTCTCCCGCGTCATCTCGACCCGCAGATAGGTCAGGTTCGAAGCCGAACCGCCGAAATATTTGGTCAGGGCCACGAGCTGCTTGGTGCCGACCTTGGCCCGCAGGCAGGGTGTCCCTTCGACCTGCATGAGCAGCTGGTATGCGTCGATCGACCCGGTACCCATCTTCTTGCGGTAGTCGGCCAGTACAAGGCCGGTTTTCGAACCGTCGAGATAGGTTTCCATATCGTTCACCGAGGTGAGGATCATGGTCTTGAACTCGTCGAGCGTGAATTTCTTTCCCTTTTCCAGCGCATAAGAGAGCCCGAGCGCCGCGACGCCCGAAACGTGCGGGCAGGCCATCGACGTACCCTGCATGAAGCCGTAATCGGCACCGTTGTATTCCGACAACTCGGAAGGAACCGTCGACAGGACTTCGGCGTAGGTCTTGGCCGCATCGGCACTGATCTTATAGTCGCCGCCGGGAGCCGAGATATTGCAGCCCGGGCCGTAATTGGTGTAATAGGCCGGCAGGTAATCGGGCGAGAAAGAGGTCACGGAGATATAATCGTGGTAAGCCCCCGGGTAGCCCGACATGGCAGTAGCATCGTTGCCGGCGGCAAAGATGACCACGCCGCCGCCGACGGCATCGCAGTTCTGAGATTCGATGAAATACTTGATGGCATTGTACTGCACGCCCGAGCCGCGCTCATAGGCGCTGTCCGAAGTATAGGCTCCCGCCTTGCTTCCGAACGAACACTGGATGATCGCAGCTCCGTTGTCGGCGGCATACTTGATGGCTTCGGCGGAAGTGGTGATAGCCCCCGAAGTGGCGTCGTTGCCCGAGAATATCTGGCACGACATGAGTTTCACCCCGTCGTTGCGCCCCGTGCCGCCGGCCACGCCGCAAACGCCGACGCCGTTGTTATTGACGGCGGCCACCGTACCGGCCACATGCGTCCCGTGCCCCGAGTCGCCTTTGTTCTCGCCGCCGACCCATACCTCGCGATCCCAGGAGACGGCACCGCGCGTGACGAAGTTATACCCGTAAATATCGTCGATATAGCCGTTCCCGTCGTCGTCGGCACCCGTAGCCCCGTTTTTCTCCTGCGTATTGATCCACATGTTCGCCGCAAGGTCGGGATGCGTATATTTCACGCCCTGATCCACGATGGCAACCACCACGCCGGGGTTACCGGCCGTGATCGCCCAGGCATCCTGGGCGTTGATGTCGGCCCCGGCGCGGGACGTCGAGGCAACGGTCTTGTCGCCGTTGTTGTTGTAGTGCCACTGGCGGGAAAGCTGCGGATCGTTGAACCGCCCCGCGGCTGCGGCGCGGGTGGCAGCCATATCGGCAGCCGTCAGCGGTCGGCGCGGACCTACTGAGGTCACATAAAGCTTCGTGTTGAACTCGACATTCCGGACTTCGGCCACGGCGGCCAGTTTCAGGGCGGCGGCTTCGAGGTCGGCCTGCTCGTCGAAAGTCACGACATACCACTTGTGCAGGCCTGCGGCACGCGTACGCTCCTCATGGCGGGGTGTGTAGGGGAACACACGGCGCAGGGAGGTGATTTCAAGCCCCTGCAACACTTCGTCGACCGGGGCAATGCCCGAACGGGTCAGTACGGCAGCGTCCCCGGCATCGCCGCGCGTTGCGGCGAAGGAAGCCGCCGTAGCCTCGATGGTCGGCACGGCAGCATCGTCGAAACAAACGATCAGCGACCCCTGCTTGGCATCGTAAGGCGTGTTGATCAGCTTCGCGGCGGCTGCGGTATTCGCAGAAGAATTCCCGCCGTCGGCACCATCCATCGCCGGATCGGCAGTACACGCCGCCAGCAACAGCACGGCGAAAAGTAGGATTTTTTTATCAGCCATAGTCTATCGGTTTTTAGAGGGCGGAGCCGACCCCTCAGAGCCGGCTCCTCCCGATAATTATTCCAACATTGCCGGAATCGGTTACTTCAAGGATACCTTCTTGCCGATCATCACGATCGCCCCCGGAGCCTGGGGCATACTGCCCTCGCTGAAGGTCGCGACCGCATCGGCCACGCCCAGGTCGGGCTGCATACCGTAACCGCCGAATGTTGCACGGTTGACAGGTTTGCCGGTCTGCTCGCTCCAAAGTACCTGAATCAATTCGGGCCCGCGCAGTTCGACGAAATTGTTGGCCGGCCGTACCTCAAGCTCCCGGGCAACAGCCGCGGCAGTTACCGCATTGGGGTCGTTTGCGGGATTTATCAGCATCAGGTAGTCGAACTGTACCAGATCGGCAGCCAAATTCGTGAATTTGCCCGTGGCTGGATCATAATTGCCGAAACCACCCCAATAGATACCTTTGAAGGTGTAGCCCTGCGTCACATAATTCGGGTTCGGAACGAATGCAAGGATTCCGTCATCGACATAGCCTGCATAGAGACAACCCTGGCTGCCATTTATTCCCGTGGGATTCTCTTCGTAGGTGAACATGTTGCCGACATGATAGGTCTTGAACATACCGATGTGGCAGGTCGGCATCGGGCTGACCAGTCCGTTGTACTTTGCCAGGAACGTGTCGTCTTTCGTATCCAGATTCGAAGCAAGGTAGGACGAAAGTCCCTTGACTTTGACGTAATTAGGGTCGTCAGCATTCTCACTGAACGTGACCTTGCCGAGGTATTGGCGGTTGGTGGCATCATTTTCGTCGAATGCATCCACGGCATAGTAATTCCACGTCGTATTGAAGAGATCGTCTTTGCTCACCTCACCCTTGACGTCGTCGAATTTATACTTCTGCTGCATGGGGTCTTCCTTACCGGCGGTAGTCTGCTCGACGGCATAGACCTTGGAGAAATACCCGTTGAAAGCCGAAACCAGGAGCGTATAGCTCGTACCGCTGTTCAGGCCGACGAGGAACGGAACCAAAGACTCTTTGCCGTTGATCTTCGCGAGTTCTTCGTCCGTGAACGCATCGCCCGAGGATTTGGCAACCTGTCCCAACTGTGCCGTGCTCAGGCCTGCCAGGTCGGAAGTCTTGAACAAACCCCAATAACCCGACTGGATATTCTGTCCGAACAGGATCGCCTTGATCGAATTCTCGGGGGTATAGCCCAACGCCTCTTTTTCCCAGGAAAGTTCGGTTCTTACCGAAAGGATAACCGCATTCTGGGACTCCTCACCCGACTTGACGTACCCGAACGAGAGGAACGAACGCCCTACCAGTTCGCCGGCCGCATTGTACATATTGCCGACGACCGAATAAACGCCCGTATCGTCGAACGAAGCGGAAACCGTGCCGGAAGCCGTGATTTCGGTGGAAGGGGTCTCACCCGATTCGATCTCGCCCGAACGGACGTCGGCCAGCGCGTCGCTCATCGAGCCGTTGAAGAACGCGTATTTCACCTTGGCCACGTCCGCACCGAACTTGAAGCCGATCTTGACCACGCCGTCGGCAGGCTCGGTGTTCGTCAGTGCGAGCGTATAGTCGTATGCCTTGGCACCCGGAAGCATGATCCGTTGCAGACCGCTGCCGTTGGCGCCGTACCACCCGCCGGAGACCGTGAAGTTCACCATGATGCCGGTGGCCGGGAAGGTAATGATACCGTCCTTGAGCGTACCGTAGAGGCTGGCCGACTCGCTCACGGAGGAGAAGTTGGCATTGACCTTCGAAGCAATTTCGATCTCGCCGTCACCTCCGAGCGTCACGCCCGTCGTCTGGTAAGGGATCCACACGGCATCGGGGTTGGTGGCGTCGATAATGATATTGGGTTCGGTGCAAGCCTGTGCGGTTCCGTTAAAGAGGGCCCGGATCAAATCCTGCGTAAAGGGATTCATGCGGTAGTAACCGGGTTTGTCGGCCCGCTCGTAAATCTCCACGTCGACCTCGGCGTTGGGGTTGGCGGTATTGAACAGCGTCGAAATGATGTCGTCGCGCCACTTACCCTTGGTCTCGCCGCCTTTGCCCGTCAGTTTGTTCCACTTCACGCGGGTCACGCTGAAGGCGAAGCCCGTGGCTTTTTCACCATAGACGGAGGCGTACTTCTTGTCCTCGATATTGACCTCGCATTTATACGTGGTACCGATTTCGGCCTGCGGGAACTGAATGCTGAAGGTCGTCTCCTCCTGCCCGTCGGCAAATTCGATCTGCGAGGGAACGAAGATTCCCTCCTCACTCGACGTTACGGCCACGGGAACTACGATCGCACCCTCGCTCTTCAGGCGGCGTACGGTGAACGTCATCTCGGTCGGAGCCGCGGGGTCGAGTTCCTTGGAACCTATATTCTCCTGCGTAGGGAAATAGACGCTGTAACAATCGGGATCTTCGGGTTCCCCGGGGTTGAAGTTCTCGTCGTCGTTACACCCCACGAAGAGGAACGCCGCCAGGAACACATATAATAAACTCTTGAGTGTTTTCATATTTTGTCGATGTTATCCGGTTCAAAACTTATTTAACTACGCATCCGTCGGTCAAACCAGCTCCGCTGCCGTTAACAGGGAACGTACCCTCGTTGTTGTTATCCTTGACAGGGTCGATAGCCGCATTGGCGTTGGTCTCCCCGGTGGGGATACGCATCAGCAGGATACCGTCCGTCGCCGCGATGTTGAACGCCCAGGCATCGGGGAAGTCCGACTTGCCGTCCGTCGTGCACCGCACGAGGTTCTTCTTCAGACGCATGATGTCGGTATAGGCATGGCCCTCGCCCCACAACTCGACGCGGCGCTGCCACCAGATCTCGCTCTGGAAAGCCTCGGGAGTCGTGGCGGCGCACGAATACGAAGGATCGCGGTAGGTCTTGACCCAATTCTCGAGCAGGGACTTGCCGCCGCCGAGGTTGCCGCCCATGGCCATGGCCTCGGCCTGGATGAGAAGCATCTCCTCGGCACGCATGATACACCAGTCGCCCGCGTTGATGTCCGTACCGCACTTATTTTCATAAGGCGCGAACTTCACGTTGGTATAGGGCTGGAAGGCACGCTTGACATTGGGAATCGCCAGCGAGCTGATGGCCGAGCCGGTCACGCCGTCCCAGTCCATGTGGTCGAGCAGCGGCGATTCGAGGCTGGCGTTGATCCACCATCCCTTGCGCACGTCCGTATCGGGGATCATGTTGTAAAGCAGCGAATTGATACGCTTATACAAACCCTGGCTGGTGGTATAACCGCGGGCAAAGGAGCAGAGGTGTCCGCCCCAGGTGATATTGCGGTAGTTGGCGGGGGTGTCGGCAGCCTTGTAGATGCCGGCCCAGATCCACGACGGGGAGTTGGCACTGTTGAAACCGGGAGCCGACACGTCATCCTTGGAGAGGAACGTGTAGCCGCTCAGGGCAGCTTCGGCATCGGTGGCAGCTTCGCCCCAGTTGTTCATCACCAGGTTCACGCGGGCACGCATTCCGTAAGCCACGTTCCGGTCGGCGGCGGCCTTGCTCGTGCGCTGGAAACCCTCGAGGTCGGCGATGGCCTGCGTCAGATCGTCGTAGATCAGCTTGTAGATCTCGGCATTAGTGGCACGGGGGTTCGCACCGGCACGCTCGGCCGGCATGTCCCACGTCACGATGGGTACCGTCGGTTTGTCCTCGTTGCCCTTGTAGGTGAACTGGAAACGCTGCGCCAGCGTGAAGTTGGCGAACGCACGCGCCACCAGAGCCTGGCCGCGGTAGTAGATAAGCGTCTGGTTTTCGGTATCCGCGGGGATCGTAGCCAGGATGTCGTTGGCCTGCTTGTTCAGCTTGTAGCAGAAATTCCAGGTGAACATGGGCACGGCATAGTTGGCGTTGCGATCCGAATACTCGAACGCAACCGAAAACCACTCGTAGTCGCTGTTGTCCGATACCATGTCGGCACCGTTGCCGTCGGTGGCGATACATACGGCAGGATAGCTGAAGTCGTTGTGGAAAGGCGTGGCGCTACCTCCGGCCCAGTTGGGCAGGAGCTTCGTGAAGATCGAAGACAGAGTGTTGATATCCGCCTGCAGACGTTCGGGGTTGTCCTCCACGACCTCCTTTTTCTGATCCTCGGTCACAATACCGCTCTCGGGGAACGTATCGAGGTCGGAGCAGGAGACCATAACCGCCGTCCCCAGGGCAAATACCCATATTTTATTGATTGCTTTCATATACACGTTGTTATTTGATTGTGCCAAAATTAGAACGTCAGGTTAATACCGCCCGAAATGGTACGCAGGGCCGAATAGGAGGTGTTGTCCGCAGTACCCGTACCGCCGAATACGATGCGGGGGTCGAGACCCTCGCGGGCGGAGAAGACGGCAAGGTTGTCACCCGAGAAATAGATGCGGATGCTGCCCAGGCCGATCTTGTTCGACCACTTCTTGGGAAGGGTATAGCCTACCGTCACATTGTTGACCGAAAGGTAGTCGGAGCTTACGAGGAAGCGCGACGAATATTTCTGGTTCGAATCGTCGGACGAGTTCAGGCGCGGGACATTCGTGTTGGGGTTCTCGGGCGTCCAGGCCTTGAGGGCGTCCTTGTGGAAGTTCATACCCAGGTTATCGCCGTAGTGCATCAATTCGTGGTAGGTGTTGTCGTAGAGTTTGCCACCGAGCTGGTAAGCGAACTGTGCCGAGATATCCACGCCGTAGAAGCTCAGCGAAGTAGCGAAGCCGCCGCTCACCTTGGCCAGCGTGCTGCCCTGGCGGGCCTGGCGGGCGTTGTCGTAAACATCCGTGGTCGAATAATCGCCGTTGTCGGGGTCTACGTACCAGAGCGACTTACCGGTGTTGGGATCGACACCCGCATAGGTCTTCAGGTAGGAGTCGTACATCGAGCCGCCCACCTCGCGGATCGCCATCGAGTAAACCAGTCCCGTCTCGGGCACGTCGCCGTCGAGCGAGAGGATCTTGTTCTTGTAGTGCGTCATATTGAGATCCAGATCCCACGAGAAATTCTTATAGCGCAGCAGCCCGGCGGACAGCTGGATCTCGACACCGGCGTTGCGCATCGAACCCACGTTGATAGGCTGCCGCGAGTAACCCAGCGAAGGAGGTACGGGTTTGTAGTAGAGCATGTCCGAGGTCTTGCGCGAGAAATACTCGACGCTACCGCTCAGGCGGTCGTCCCAAAGGCCGAACTCGACACCCACGTTGAGCGAGTGCGAGGACTCCCACGTAATGTTCTTGTTACCCTTGTAGTTGAGCGTCAACGAGAAATCGCCGTCGACACGGCCTACCGAATACTGATCCTGGTAGGGATAGTAGTTGCTGTAACCGCTGGGATCGAGCAGGTCGTCGTTACCCTGGATACCATACGAAGCCTTCAGTTTCAGCATGTTGAGCCACTTCACATCCTTCAGGAAGTTCTCCTTGGTCAGCAGCCATGCGCCACCCACCGAGCCGAAGTTACCCCAGCGGTGGTCGGGATGGAAGCGCGACGAGGCATCGCGGCGGTAGGATGCCGAGAAGAAATACTTGCCGTCGTAGTCGTACTGCACACGCGAGAGAATACCCATTGTAAAATAGGTGTCGGTGTAGGACGAAACCTGCGGGGTCTCATAGATCGTGTTGTCCAGCTCCCCTACATTGGGATTGTAAAGGTCGGTGTTGCTGCCTGAGAGGTACTGCATCTTCAGCGAATAGTTCTCGAAGCCGACCAGCACGTCGAAGTTGTGCTTCTGGGCGAACGTTCTCTTGTACGAAGCCAGGTACTGCTGGTTGACGCCGAACGTACGCGACTGCGCAACGGAGACCGAACCTTTGCCGATATAGGAACCGTAGTAGGAGTTATAAAGGTGGTTCGCACGGCGGTTGATGGCGCTGGCACTGATGTTGGCCGTGACGTTCAGCCCCTCGACGGGCGTCACGGTCGCAAACCAGTTGCCGTTGATCGCATCAGTATAGGTGCGGTGACGATCCAGGTCGATCGAGATCATGGGGTTGGCACCGCCCGAGAACGAGCGTATCTGGTTGGTATTCACACCCGAGTCGTAGATCTTATTGCCGTGTTCGTCGTACATGATCTTCTTATCGGCATCGCGCACATACATCGGGTAGATCGGGGCAATCATGTTGGCCAGGTAGAACAGGTTGCCCGACGAACCCCAGTCGGTCTGCCCCGTAGGGGAGTTGGTAATAGCGTGCGAGAAACCGATATTGCCACCGACCTTCAGCCACTTCTTGGCCTGGTAATCGGCCTTCATACGGGTCGAATAACGGGTGAAGCCCGAATTCTTGATGATGCCCGAATCGTCGAGGTAACCGGCCGAGAGGTAGTAGTTGAGGCGTTCCGAAGCACCCGCGACGGAGACGTTGTACTCCTGGCGCAGGTTGCCGCTGCCGAACAGCTCGTCGTACCAATCGTCGGGGGTGTAGTAATACTGCCCGTCGGAGTAGCCCAGTTTGGCGTTGGGATTGAGTTTGCCGTTGGCACCGATCAGCGTCTGGCCTTCGGGAAGCGTGTAGACGTTGTAACCCGTACCGCCGTTCGTCGAGTCGAACAGGGCGGAGTTGGCAAACGCGCGCGAATCCGCCGCCGAGCTCCCGGCATAGAACTTACTGTTGTACAAAGCTTTGTAGCCCAGTTCGTAATACAGTCCCGGATCGGAAATCACGTCGTAATTGGGCACACCGCGGGAGTTGGTACCCCACTTGGCGTCGAAGGTCACGGTCGCATCCTGCGACTTGCCGCGCTTGGTGGTGACCAGCACGACGCCGTTGGCACCGCGGGCACCGTAGATGGCCGACGCGGCGGCATCCTTCAGCACCGTGATCGACTCGATATCGGCACTGTTCAGGAACGAGAGCGACCCGTCGTAAGGGGCCCCGTCCACGATATAGAGCGGAGCACTGCTCGCCGACATGGAGCCAATACCACGGATACGGATCTTGGCACTCTCACCCGGCTGTCCGTTCGACGAAACAGCCTGCACACCGGCCACGGCACCCGCCAGGGCGTTCGAAATGTTGGATACCTGGCGCTTGCCGATATCCTCGGCCTTCATCACGGAAGCAGAACCCGTAAAGGCCTCTTTTTTGGCCGTACCGTATGCTACCACGATCACGTCGTCAATCGCCTGCGTATCCTCCTTCATCACGACGTTCACACGGGTTTTTCCGGCGACAGCAATACGCTGGGGCTCATAGCCGATGAAGGTCACCAGCAGAACACCCTCCCTGGGAACAGAAATCGAGTAAGCACCGTCAGCACTCGTCGTCGTTCCGACCGTCGTTCCGTCCACCATGACTGTGGCACCTGCTACCGGAGCACCGGCAGCGTCGGTAACTGTACCGGAGACCTGCTTGTTTTGGGCGAATGCATATGCGCCGAGCACCAAAACAGCAATTAACGATAGTACAATTTTTCTTACCATAAGCGTTAATTTTAATTGGTTTTTTAAAATAAAAAGTTATCATTGTGCGTTAATTTATACAACACCATGATATTCAGCGCACAAGGTCTTTTCTGGCGCAAAATCGGCTAATCCAAACATAATAGACTGATTAAAAGGCATTTGAATCTCCATAAATGCCATGTCGGATTGTAGCAGTGTTACTACAAAGTAACCGCTTCGCACAGGCTAACATCTGTACAATAAGATATTTAGACCGAATAATACGTTATTCGGGGGTTACTTAATCATTACCTTTAATGCGGTTTGCATATTGTTATTAGGTTAAACACAAAAGGTTATTTGAGCAATGAGAAACACGTTTAATGTATTGTTTTACATCAAGAAAAACGCGCCTCTCCGGAATGGGAACGCCCCGATCATGGGACGCATCACGATCAACGGGGAGCGGACGCAGTTTTCCACGCGCCTATCGGTCGCACCCGAACACTGGGATGTCGGAATGGGGCGTGTCGCCGGGCGGAGCAATGCTGCAGGCAGGATCAACGAACAGCTTTCGAATATCCACTACCACATCGAAAGGTGTTACAACAAGTTATTCTACGAACAATCGTTCGTAACCCCGTTGATGGTCAAAGAGATGTACTTCGGAGCCAACCTCCGTCAGGAGACCGTGCTCGCCTTTTTCAGGCAGCACAACGAAGAATTCAACCGTATGGTCGGCATCAGCCGCAGCAAGGCCACATATTATAAATTAGGTGCGTCTGCAAGCATCTGGCAAACTACATCTGGGACAAGTACGACCGGAAAGACCTGATGTTCAAGGAGCTCAACCGAGAATTCCTCACGGGCTTCCACGCCTATATCGCAAAGGAAGCCGGGTATAAAAAAAACACGATCTGGATTTACATGATCGCCCTGAAACACATCCTCATGCTGGCCCGCAGCAAGGGATATATGGACAAGGATATCTTTGCCAATTACAAATTACAAAGCGAATTCGTAACACGCAACTACCTGACCATGGATGAAATAAACCGAATGATGCAGTATGAGAACGAGGATGTCACCTTACAACTTGTCAGGGACACGTTTTTGTTCAGTTGTTTCACGGGATTGTCCTATGTCGACATCCGAGGCCTGGTGCCGCAGAATATTCAGAAAATAAACAAACAGCTGTGGGTCAACACGACACGTCGTAAAACAGGGGCGGAGGTCAATGTGCGGCTGTTTACCGTCCCGTACAATATCCTGTTGAAATACATGCCCGCATCGGGCTCCGGACGGATATTCGACCTTCCGAGCAACGGGTGGTGCAATAAATGCCTCGACAAGATCGTTGCCGAAGCGGGGATTCCGAAAAAGATCACGTTCCATGTCTCAAGACATTGCTATTTATCTTTCTCGCTGAGAACAAACGATTTACAGAATTTGAATTTGCGACAGGTAACGATTTAGAAACAAGCGAAGTTCCCTTATCTGTCTTATTCTGCTTTATTAAAAAGAACGCTTTTTCTAATATGCAAAGATAGGAATTGTATTCGAATTACAACATATATCGATCATTTAAAAGCATCTAATATTATTATTTATTGGGCAAACAGAATCAAATTCATTAAAAATTAGTAACTTTGCAAAGCGTAATAAAAATATTACGTAAATATGCATCTAAGCTGAAATTGCAGATACTATTTACAACTCATTCAATGTCTCTTCTTAAAGCAATGGATGAATTAGTCAAAGAGGTTGGCAAACAAGTCGAAACAATAAATCAAGTAAAACTCTTATATCTAAAGAAAATTGACGACAAGATCGTAATCAAACAAAATATAGATATAAAAGGTATTCAGTTGGATTTAAATGTTGTTGCTGAAGGAAATAATCGTAAAAAGAATAAAATTACGGTATATACAGAAGATAAAGAGAATATATTATTAGCAAAAGCTATTTTGAAATCTAAGGCTTCAGTTTTAGATTTCGTAGATGTCACTTTATCTTGTTCACTCCTAATAGAACTTGTAAACAAAAATATTCCAGCGTTTAAACATCCATATTCAATCGTTATATTGGATGGTGATATCAAAGAGGATCGCAATCGGCGCAAAAAAATTAAGAATGCTGATAATATTTTAGTACTACCTGGAAACAAATCACCAGAAAGACTTCTCGCATCTTATTTACATAATCTTTCTGATGCGGATTCATTGTGGTCAAGTATAGCAAATGGGTATTCAAAACAAGTATGTTTTAGGGAATATTCACTAGAACAAATAAATGCATCAGGAGAAGATGGACGACAAAATGCAAAAACATGGTTTAACAATCAGCGTGAAGTTTATTGGGGGAGGAACATGCGTAAAATTTTAAATTCATTTCTTAACTCTATATCTGCAGAAGTGCAAGAATTTAATGCCAATTTTGACAAGATGATTAAAAGGTATATTCATGACTAACCTTTTATTTTATAAAGATTCGGCGTTCACCTTCAACAAGTGAACGCCGAAATTGTATCAGCTTATCGCATTCATTCCATCTATCAAGTCTTGATATGTAGCCACTTTGTGGTACTTCACATTGGCTGTGGAGATGGAGTTGAACAACTTTTCTGCACAGTCGATTTTGGCTCGTTCGATGGCAGACAAATCCATTGACGACATTGAGCCTTTAGTTTCGGCAACGAAGAATATGTGCTTTACATCGTTTTTCTTCATGGCGATAGCCCAATCGGGAGCATAGTTGCCTACGGGTGTAGGAATTTGGAAGGTGCGAGGTAGTTTAGCATATACAACCACTTCGCTTGCTTCGTCAAGGTCATGGGCAAATTGGCGCTCACCCTTGCTGTCACTGAATACATAATCGGTGATATGTTTCTTCGCTTCGTAGGCTCTATCAAAGTCCATCTTGCTCTTGACAGTGAAGATGTCGCTATCGTACTTACCTTCAGTGATATTGTAGTGGATGGCCTCTACAATCATCGTTGATTTCTGCTCCTTGATAATGCTTATTACCTTACGGATAAACTCTTCGGGATTATTTTTGAACAAGTAGAGCTTACTTTGCTTAATGCCTTGTAGAATCTTCACGACCGTACGGCGAGTGAGGTTTGAACCTTTGGCAATATCGCCTACAAGGTCGTACTTGACGGTTGAGGTACATACATCGGTCAGTTCACGGGATTGTGAACGAGTTTCGCCAAATTCAGTTACTTGGCTTTCATCCTGCGTTCCCTCTACCATCACATAACGCAGCTGCTTAACCTCCAAGTCCTTATTGATGTATAGAATTGCCTTATCAATAAGTTCGTTGCTATCGTAACTTACCTGATAGACATACTGATGATTGATTTCATTCCATAAGGCTTGGAACTCTGCTTTATTGAAATTCTCATTCAGCTTATTATCGGGTGTAGTGGTCTTTTCCTCAACTACCATATCGTCCAATGCCTTCGGTTCAAATATAGAATTGATAAGTCGGGTAACACCCTCAGCTATCGGTTGTAACTTTTGTGGCAATGGGGCTATATTGCCATTAGCTACAGCCTCACGATATTCGGGAGTGATATTCTTTTGGTCGTCAATATAGCCGTTGTCCTCCAAGTAGATGATGATACGGCTTGCTTCGGTTTCGCTGATGGTGTGTACCTCTTCTTCAATCTTGATTTGTTTGCCTGTAAAATAGGTAACGGTTGCTTTGGCTGCTCGTTCACGCAAAACATCGCGAGTCTCACGCTGCAAGGCTGTAGTAAAGTCGGCATAGCTTTCGTTGGCTATCACCGTTAGTTTGTTTACCTCGTGCACATCCTCGCCCAACAGTTCGGCATCCATACGTGTACCGTGCTTATCCACACAGATACGCAAACCACGTCCTACTTCCTGGCGCTTAGTGGTAGTAGAATTGCTATGACGGAGCGTACAGATCTGGAATACATTCGGATTATCCCAACCCTCACGCAAAGCAGAGTGTGAGAAGATGAAGCGTGTAGGCTCCTCAAAACTCAGCAGGCGTTCTTTGTTCTTTAGGATAAGGTCATAGGCCGAAATATCGTCAGACAATCCCGTCTTCTTCTCTGCTTTACTATCAATCATTCGGCCACTCTTTTTGTCAATTGAAAAATAACCGCGATGTACATCTTGCGGATAGAATCGGCGAAGGTATTCATTGTAGTCCTCATCCCAAATATGGAACTCGTTGCTTACAAGGCGAGAATATTCCTCCTCAAACATCTTTTGGAACACTCCTTTTACCTCGTTGCCATCCTCATCGTAGCTCTTGTATTTAGCGACCTCATCAATAAAAAACAATGATAGACACTTGATTCCACGCTTGAATAGTTGGCGTTCCTTCTCAAAGTGCGACATAATGGTTTCACGGATTTGCACACGCTGCATATTCAGTTCGTTGGTATCGCCAATGACCTCTCCTCGGCGTATGGTTGTACCATTTAGGAAAGTTACATAACCGTTCACATTGATTTCCGAAACGGTAAAACCGTCGTATTGTGCCAAGCCGGATTCTTCACGCAGGCTGTCGCCTACACCAAAGGTCTTTATCTTGCGAACGATAGTGCCCGATGCCGTCTTTGTCTCTATCTCGATGCGTGCCATCGGTGGTTGTTTAGGAGATAGTACAATGTTATCCAAATAGAGATAACTGCTTGTACCTCGCAAGTTCTTTACCTCAAAACCCTTGACATGGATACGCTTCACCAACTTCTGGCGATAAGCATCGAGTGCGTCTAATGCATAGATAGTATCGTGCTTGGTCTTGTGGGTAGCCGAGTAGTTGAGCACAAAGAGCGGATTAAATCGCTTGATGCCCGCCTGTGTGGCATCACCCTCCATCTTCTGTGGCTCGTCCATTATGATAATAGGATGGTTGGCTGCAATCACATCAATAGGTCGGCGACTGCCAAACTCATCACGCTTCGAATAGATGATACGACTCTCTTTGCTCTTGCCCCCCTCCTTCATTGAGGCAGCAAAGGCCTGGGTATTGATAATCATTACACTCAGTCCCGAGTCTGAAGAGAAGCTATCGAGTTGTTGCAGGTTACTACTATTGTATATAAACCAACGAGCCTTCTTGCCGTAGTACTCCATAAAATGTTCTTCCAACATCTTGAAACTCTTGGCTACACCCTCACGAATAGCAATGCTTGGTACTACGATGATAAACTTACTCCAACCATACTGTTTGTTCAGTTCAAACATAGTCTTAATATAGACATAGGTCTTACCTGTACCCGTCTCCATCTCAATATCGAGGTTTACAGCTCCTACACCTTTAGCAAGTGAGGCGGATGGAGTTATATCATACAGGCTCTGTATGGCGTTGATATTTTTGAGCAATGCACGCCCGTCCAACTCTATACGATGATTACGGAAGCCTGTATCACCCTCAAAGTCTATCTGCTGTTGAGTACGTTTGCCACGGTCAATACGATACTCAGCCACTCGGTGCGATGGTTGTCCTGTAAAGACCGCTACCGTATTTTCTACTGCATCGGTCTGGTATTGCTGAATCTTAAACTTGAACTTCATAAAACCTCCGTTTAGATAATTCTGCAATTAGTATCGGGTGAATAGTGCTTGAAAATCTGCTCAAAGTTATCAATCACATTGTCGTTGGATGCCGAGGCATCACGCATAACGAAGTAGATAGGTTGCAACTTGGCGATTTCTGTAATGGTCGATTCGTTTACATCACGGTCGAAGCAAGCCACAAGGTAATTATCATCTACGAAGTGAACATTCTTTCCTGCAATCTGCTTGCATTCAATCTTGGCAGAAAGTTCTATTCCAAGATCAAGCATTACTTGGAAGAGCAAATCCTCGTTGGTACGGTCTGCCTTTACATTCTCATTGAAAAGTGATTGCAATTCAAACTCCTGTGGAGTATAATAGACATCTTCCATATTAAAGGAGTCGAGTTTCAATACTCGGAAACCTGTATCGAGGTTTTGAGCTGATTTACCTGCCTCTTCTTTGACCTTTATTCCTGCTCTGCGGATGCGTTCTTTACCTATCTCGCAAATGTTCTTATAACCAGCTTTGTAGGCTTCGCTTTTCTCGTCAGTTTTTTCTGGCAATTGCACCATGATGAATTTACGATTACCTCCATCTTCGGCATTTAGCTTCATTACAGCGTGAGCAGTTGTTGCAGAGCCTGAGAAAAAATCGAGAATAAGAGAATCCTTGTTTAATCCGATTTGTAAGTATCGTGTGAGATACTTTAGTGGTTTTGGACTTGTAAATATAGATGCACCAAATATCTCACGCAATTCTCTTGTTGCAATTTGGTTATGACCAGCTTCTTCAAAAGACCAAAGTGTCATTGGAGTAACACCATCCTGCACTTCTGTTAAAAATAATTTTGGAACAGGAGAATTATTCCCATCAGTTCCAAACCAAATTCGGTTATCTTTACGCATCTCCTCAAACTTCTCCTTTGTAAAACGCCAGCAATAACCACTTGGTGGTAGAAACTTGCGTCCTGTTGGGCCAACAATCTCATATACTTGTTTCTCAACAGCAGGACCAACTGTTAGATTACCGACTTTCCAAACTCCTCTCGGGTCATTGTCTGGATTCTTATAATCTTTATTTTGCTTATCGCTTCTCGGCAGAAGGTTCATTTGAAATTGATTTAAATCTTTTGCGTATATATAGCAATATTCATGGCTCTCCGAGAAGAACTTTTTGAGACTGATTGGAGCATAATTTCTTTGCCAAGCGACACAAGCAACAAAGTTCCTTTCTCCAAAAATCTCATTACATATCTTTTTCAGATTATCCTCTTCATAATCATCTATTGATATAAATATAGCCCCATCATCGGTAAGCAAATCTCTTGCGACCTTCAATCGAGGATAAATCATATTGAGCCAATCCGTGTGGAAACGACCATTGCTTTCTGTATTTCGTTGCATCGGGTCAATAGTTTGGTTGCCGTCTTCATCAAACAAACCGCTTGTTTCCTCGAATGAGCCTTTATCTTTACCAAAATCATCATTATAAACAAAGTCATTTCCAGTGTTGTATGGTGGGTCAATATAAATCATCTTCACCTTGCCAAGATAAGTCTCACGCAACACTTTTAACACATCGAGGTTGTCGCCCTCAATGTATAGATTCTGTGTATTATCAAAATCCACACTCTCCTCACGACAAGGTCGGAGTGTCATTGTCGTTGGTGTATTTGCCAAGCGGACAGCAGCACGCTTATCGGGCCAAGTGAACTGATAGCGTTCTTCACCTTCTGCAATGATTTCGTTGGATAACTCTGCTTGCAACTTCTCAAAGTCGATAGCCAATTCAGACTTGCCGTCTTTCCCCAAGCGTTCCGTTACGCAGTTAGGGAACAGTTGAGCAATCTTCTGTGTATTTGAGCCTATCACATCATGGCTCTGCATTTTCAGCTTCTCCATTATATCTGATTTTTTAATTTCTTAATCTGTTCAAAATATTCTCGCTTACGGCGTGGTTGCTTCTCGTTTGCCATTTTGCGTTCAAGCGTGGCAATCTGTGCAAGCAGCTTTGCCCGTTGCTCGTTGGCTGTAATTTGTTCGGTAAGTGTATTCCCACTTTCGACCTCAATGTGTCCGATGCTTTTTACAATATTCTCCCAAACGGAATCGAGATTCAATCCTGACAATGAGAGTGTAGTATCGTTTGTAGGTTGCCAAGCCGATAAAATGAGTTTTGTATGGTATATGGCAAATTGGGTGTGCTCCTCAAATTGTAGAGCCAGTACCATCTTTTGCGGAATAAGTTTAGTGAGTAAAGCGATATTCTTGCTATCGTACTCCTTGCGTTTCATCTGTACGGCAAGTATATAGAACTCCTTAATCTCTGTACCCTCACATAATGCAGGAACGGTTGTAGCAGAAACGACTGCTACAATATCTATGCGTGCAATATCGGCATCGAAACTCTCACGTTGTGAGGGATTCAAGTCAAACTTAGCAAAGATTGCTTTCTTTGGAAGTTGTTTCTTGCGTTCTGTGGATATGGGGAGACCGTACATCGTTACTTGATTACCAAAAAGCAGATTAACTCAAAGTCGTCCAAGCCCCGTATCTCCTCGGTAAAGAGTGAGCCTTGCACACCACTGAGGAAAGAATCAATATCACTTTCCTCCTTTACATTGATTATTGAAGAAATGGCATCGCCCAATAAATCCGAGTATTGCTGCATATTTTTTCCGTCTCGGGTAACACGATTGAACTCACGGCATATATCCATATCGGGAATATCCTTCCCCTTGCACAAGAAACGTAAGCGGTCGAGCAATTCTTTAGGCGAAAGATGATTTACAATAACCTCTTTATCTTCCGAGATATAAACCATATAGAACGGATGCAAGCGGTTCTTGTGGTCAATATTTACTCCGTTATTACGGTTTTTCAGCACATAGACTACTCCGGCAGGATTATCCTCACGGGCAGGAACAACTGCGTGCAATCCGAATGGAGTATGTTCAATGTTCGGGTTGCTCTTCATATAGGCAAGCAAATCAAGTCGGAACTCGTTTAAGCCTAAATCCATAATGCTAACCCCCGTATTCATTTCCTCAATATCCACTACCTCGCTTTGCAAGCGTTTCAACTGCTCACGGCGATACTCAAGGTCGCCTTTCTCTTCTGGGGATATGGGGTTATCATCGCCTGTACTTGTGAGTACCGACACTTTCATTCTTGCCTCTACACGTCCTTTGAGGTCGATATATTCATCAAGCGTCACATTCGGCCAATAGTTTACCAATTGAATGACACTATTACGGCTGCCGATACGGTCAATACGTCCGAAGCGTTGGATGATGCGAACGGGATTCCAGTGTATATCGTAGTTGATAAGATAGTCGCAATCCTGCAAGTTCTGACCTTCTGAAATACAGTCGGTAGCAATCAAGACATCTATTTCGTCTTGTATATGCGGATAAATGGTTGCTTTCTCCTTGGAAATGGGTGAAAACAATGTCAGCACCTTGTTGAAGTCCAATTTCTCACGCTGTGGTAATCGTAATGTACTGCGTGCCTCTATATCACCCGATACGAGGGCTGTATGCAATCCGTGTTTTGCCTTGATTGGTTCAGCCAAGCAGTCGTAAAGGTATTCTGCTGTATCACTAAAGGCTGTAAAGATGATAACCTTTTTATTGCCATCGTTGATAGGATTAGCGAACTTGTGGCGAAGATCGGCAATGAGTTGTTGCAACTTGCTATCGTGTTCGGGAGTAATATCTGCCAACATCAGCAATAGCAGATTGAGATTCTCCATATCCTCTTCCAGATATCTACGCCAAGCGATATGGTCAAGGTCTTGCAAAGCAATCTTTGTCTTCTTGCCACCGATGAACATATCAGCCTCACGATCATCGTAATCAAGGTTTTGCGATATGTCCTCCAATTCCAATTCGAAATTCTCTCCTTGCTCAATGGTGGCCAACTTATCAATGGTAGATGAAATTAGGCTCTTGATGCGTTCGAGGGTAAGGCGGAACGAGTTTACCGAACTCTCCAAACGCTTCAATAGGTTAATACTCATCAGTCGGCGAATACCTTTTTCACGTCCTGCCATACCACGACCAGCAAAGTAACCGCCATCGCTATCGGTGTCAATGTACTTCTCCACTCGGCTTGCCAAAATAAAATCCGAGGGCGTATAGATAGCCAAATTCAATCGGCTGACAATCTCATATATCTCGTTATAATTGATAGCAGAGTCAAGGTCTGTTAAATCAGGACGGCGAGGTATAGGCGTTAGTCGTGTCGGGAACTTGCCTATGTCGGCAGTATCATAGTATTGTTCGATATGTTTACGGCTTCGGGCAATGGTAACACTATCCAACACCTCAAAGAAATCGAAACTCAAACGGTTCAATAACTCTTTGGTGGTGCGTTCCTCTGCCGGAAGTTTAGCCCAAATGTTATACTCCTTCTGTGCCTGGCGGAAGATGTCATCAATGCTCGATGATGTATTGAGTAACTCATCTATCTTTTCACTCTCGCCCTCGTATGCAAGTTGGATTTGATTCTTCAAGTCGTTGAAGCGGTTATTTACAGGAGTAGCCGACAACATCAATACCTTCGTTTTTACTCCCGAACGGATAACACGATTCATCAATTGTAGATAGCGGTTCTCGCGTGGATTATCATCGTTCTCGTCCGTCGTTACCTTACCGCCATTGCGGAAGTTGTGGCTCTCGTCAATAACTACAAGGTCATAGTTGCCCCAATTAATATATGATAAGTCTTGCCCGTTTGTCTTACCGCCTTTACGAGAAAGGTCGCTATGAAAGAATACATCATAACGTAGGCGGTCTTTGGCTATGGGATTGTTGAGATAGTTGCTCTTATAGGTAATCCAGTTATCATTGAGTTTCTTGGGGCAGAGTACCAATACAGACTTATTGCGGTTCTCATAATACTTGATAACCGAAAGGGCCGTAAATGTCTTACCCAATCCTACCGAATCGGCAAGGATACAGCCGTTATACTTCTCCAACTTATTGATGATAGCAAGGCAAGCATCCTTTTGGAAGTTGTAGAGTTTATTCCATATTTGGCTCTCCTTAAAGCCTGTTGCCTCGTTGGGCAAATCATCTTCGGAAAGGTCATCCAAGAACTCACGGAAGATGTTGTAGAGCGTAACGAAATAGAGAAAATCGGGAGCGTTCTCTTTGTAAGCATTGGTGATGTTATCCAATACCTTGTCCGTTACCACTTGCATCTTGGCACTATCGTTCCAAACTTGGTCGAACAAGGACAGATATTGCTGTGAGAATGGAGCGGAGAATTTGTTTATCATCGTATAGGCATTGTCACCTCGCTCACAACCTAACTCTACAGTTGTAAATCCCGTAATAGGCATATAGGCCTTATCATCGATGGTGGCGAAGCCCATCATATTCTCGCCAGTACGGTTACTCTTGAAACAAGCCTTTTGCCTGATCCACTCGGCACACTCTTTGGCGATAGCCTTTTGCGATAGTTCATTGCGGAGTTTGATTTCAAACTCGGAACCATATAGATTGCGTTCACGATTCAGACGAGGGATGTAAAACTCTCGCTTTTGCTTATTGGCCTTCTCGGTAACGAATGTGGGAGAAGTGAAGATGAAACGCAACTCGTCAATATCCTTGAGTTGTGCTTTCAGTTCTTCAAAAGCGTAGATTGAAAAACACGAAGCCGCAATGGCCACTTTACTACCACTGCGTAACTCCGTAACAAAATCACCTTTTAAGGTCTTGTTTATATTATCTATCAGCTCCATACCGTTACCTTTCCTCTCTATGTAAGAGATACTACGATAGACGGAACTTGCTGATTATTAGACGGCATTTTGTTTTGTTTATCTGCTTTTACTAAACAATCACGCACAATTATATGGCTGTCAGCCTTTTTATTGGCTCCAAAATGGTGTAAGTTGCTTTATTTTGCGTAATTTTGCAGTAAATTAAGTATCTCTTACATAGAGAGCAATCATTTTGCTAAACATTCCCATTTCTTATAAATCCTTTAATATCTGCGCATTTGCTCTATCTACTACTGCATAATCCAATGATGCCAGATAGATTTGCGTTGTCATTTCAGAGTCGTGCCCCATTCCCTCACTGATGACAGAAATAGGAATGTTCTTGCTCTTGGCAATACTCGCCCACGAATGACGGGCTACATATAGGGTTAAAGGGATGGATAGCCCAACCATTTTCGCTATCTCTTTCAATGACTTGTTTGTACGATATAGCATATTCTTATATTGGCTTCTATCGTATGGATATTTAAGAATGGGGAGCAAATATGGGCTGTAGTAATCAGCATCGTGTTTATCCACAATCTTCTGCATACACTCCTCCCAACGAATAAAAAGTTGTTGTCCAGTCTTGCGTCTGCGATACGATAGTATGCCATTGTAAAGGTCTTTCTTCTTGAGGTATGCCATATCAATAAACGACATACCACGAGTGTAGAACGAGAAGAGAAACATGTCCCTCGCAAAGTCTAACGATGGTTGCAATGACAAATCAAGATTCTTAATCTGCTTGATAGCTTTTAATGGAATTGCTCGCTTGACAGTCTTATCAACACCGGTATAAACATGCTTAAAAGGGTTTCGATTGGTGGTCAAATCCTTTTCAATAGCACGATTATAGACTGCTCGGAGTATTCGCATATAGAAAGAGGTGCTATTCTTGGTCAATCCTCGACCTCGTAAATAAGCCTCATACATCAACATTAAATCCGAATCAATATCTTCCAATAGTACATCTTTATCCTCTCTGAACTGCATAAAACTTTTGAGCGTGCAACGGTAGGTTTCCGATGTGCGCTGCTTACCCATTTGCTGCAATTGGGCTATAACACCCTGCATAAAGTTGAACAACGATTGCTCATTGGCTTGCTTTTGGAATGTAGAGATTATATCATAGATAGTATATCGCTGTCGCTTACTCCCCAAATGGTTGATGATAGATTGTAGCCGCTTAATATCCCAATCAATTCGCTCTTCAATGGATTGTAGATAGTTCTGTCGGCTGTTGTTGGTTATGATTATTGCATTGTTATCCTCACTCCATTCGTACATAAAGAGTCGGTAATCCGTCTTTAATTGACGGATTACACGATTCTGAATGATTTGATAATAGATTGTTCCCTCCTTATTCTCATTTGTCGAGGGGCGAAACTTTACCTTGATACTTGCCATAGGCTCACGGTTTTGATTTCTTGTTTGGGTTATCTTTTGGCTGCTCCTGCTTGTCCTTGATTGACTTGGCTTTGCTCTCTTGTTCCTTTGCAGCCTGCTCTTTTAGGCGTGCTTGCTCGGCAAGAGCTGCTTGTTTTCGAACAGCCTCTTCGTAGGTCTTTACATCTTCACGCATCTGCTCAATCTTTTGGCTGTCACGGTTGAGCTCAAAGATCTCCTCTAATGTGGCTATCTGCTCAGCAGAGGCATCGCCTTTCATCTTGATGTAGCGGTATTTGAGGTCGTTATCGATGCGATCTTGATTAGGCTTCTCAGATATTATTATCCAAGTAAATAACCCCAAAATCAACATCGTTTCTATCACAATAGTCCAAAAGACAAATGGTGTTTCAAAGCCTATTCTATGGTGCTTGAAATTGTGGACACCATCCTCAATGGTTGTCGTTAGTTTTTGAATAAGCGTCTTAACCTCATCTGTTTTTTGCTCTTGGCAGGTCCTAATCTCTTTCAATGAGTTTAGGACTTCCGTTGATGGACGAGTATTAACAATCGCTGATTTTGTGTCATTGAAATTATCATTAAGGATATTCAAATGCTCAACTACGGCAGAAGCGAACTTCTTGATTTTGGCTTCTGTATATTCATAGCCGTGCTTATTGTTCTCGTTAATGAGAGCCTTTAAGTCCTGGACTAAAGTCTCATTAGCATTGTTATTAACCACAGAACTGCTATCGGCTGGTTTGGCTTTCTGTAATTCGATTATACCAGCTTCAATTCTTTCCATGCATCCGTAGATGCCTTCCATAAACGACTCATTGTCGTTGTGATTAAAATTTTTATTGCTCATAATTGTTTGTTTTTAATTTGTGAAACATCGTTTTTTAGAATCTTATTCCCTGATTCTTTTTCTTGTCTTTCTTCTTTTGCTTCTGCCAAGAAGGTACATATTCATCCTCTGGTGGTGCATCCGATGGAGTTAATAAGCCTAGTCCGTTACTCTCAATAAGGCTGTCGGTAACGCTATAATTTTGCTCTGCTTCTTGCCTTATCGGTTGCTGTTTAGGCTCATTTTGGGTCTGTGCTTGAGGCTTATCCCATATCAATTGGGCTCTTAATTTCTCAAAAGAGAGTTGACGACTGATTTGAGAAGCCTTAAATGTCAGACCATCTTTTTGGAATCGTATGCCCTGCACATCCTCAAATGCACGAGTTCCTTTTCGCCTAAATACAAACTCCAAGAGAATACCTCTACGCTTCAACTCCTCATTGAACTCTCCCCAAGTACGACTCCGTTTCAATGCAGACTTAACCGCATTGTGAATCTCATACTTCACCCGTTCAGGATCGTGGAGCTTCTTCACATTGGTCTTGCTCTTATCCTCTGCGTAGGTCAATCCGTACTTATCCTTTAGCTTCTTCGTAGCAATCTCATTTCGCTTAAAATCATTCTGCGAGGAGATTACTTTGCCATCGTAGTTTATACGATTATAGACCAAATGACAATGCGGATTATCTGTATTATGATGCCTTACCAAGAGGAATTGAGTGTTCTTAATGCCCATTAGTTCCATATACTCCAAAGCGATTTTAGCCATAAACTCATCGGTTAATCGTGGGGTATCTTCGGGCTTAAAGCTCAAAGCAATGTGTCCTAACGGCTGCTTAATTTTCGGATTTAAGAGGCATTGACAGTTGAAACTATCAATCATCTCCTTGTTTGTTCCGAGTAACACTCCGTCCGATGCAATGATTTTAGCATCATCCTTTCCCATCACATAGCGTATGCAACCACCAAAGGATTTACCCTTCTTGATTTTACCTATCATCTGCACCTCCTTTCTGTTGCCTTGTAGTCATTTAATACCTCATTCAATTTAGCAAGCAGTTCCATTACGATATTCTTTGTCCGATAGAATCCTGTCTGATGCGACAGCTTTGTGAGTTGATTGAGGTTATTTGCCATACCCGTAAGGTTGCGGATTATGGCAGCATCCTCAGCCGAATGTTTGGCTACTATTTGGGCATCGAAGGCGGAATCTCGTATGTACTCGGCAAGCGTGCGATTGGCGTTCTTGCTTCGGTGGCGTAGCATCTCATAGTCGGGCTTTGAGAACTTCACTGTTACCGACTTTGTAAGTCGTTTCAGAGTGCTTACCTGTGGTCTGCCTCTGGGCTTGGATTTCATTGTCTTTTTATTATTCATCGTTGTACTTTTTTACTTGATTAGTGATTTTCAATTTGGCATTTCACAATCTGCGACCATCGGGAGCGGATTGCCTCCACCCGTCGGGGTGGAGCGAGGTTTTTCGGGTGCAATGGCGGCTCGTCCGACATTTTTCGGCATCCCGAAAGATAACCTCGCTAACTCCCGAAACTGATGTTCCGTCCGTTGACCGCCTCTGGCGGGTTCTGAATGCCGGAATGCCATCATTCCATGATGCGGATGGATTTTGCACCGGGTGTCTTTTACAGTTTGCGCCACCGCTCGAAGTCTTCCGAATAGATTTCAAGATGCTGCCGGGCGATATTTTCCAGCAGTCCGGACACGCTCATCCTGCGGCTTCCGAGCTTGCGGACATACTCGTCCAGCCTGTCCCTTACCTCGCAGCTCACGAATACGGGCTTGCGGTCTTCTATTCTGGGAACCTGCAGGAATGTGCTGCGGTACTCTTCCAGTGACAGCCTGCGTTGCCTGCCGCTAATCCGGCACTTGGATGCAGGAGCGGAACCGTCTTTCTCTGCCGGCTCCTGGATCCCGGATTGTTCCGTGACTGTCGGCAGGATTTCATTCCCGGCATGGTCAGTAACCTCTCCTGCACTTTCAGGGTTTTCACACTCAGGAAGGAGCTGTGACATTTCCATACCTGTCATAGCTTCCCACCGCTCTTTGTCAAAGCTTTTTCTTGTAGCCATAATCTTTGAATTTTAATAAGTCAATACAGTGGCCTTGGTATGTACCTTGACCGGTTATCGGCAGCAAAGAAAGCGTGTATAGTGCACTGTGTCAAGCAAATGGAGTGAGTGTGGCAATTATGACCGGTTCTGCATTATATGCACCGGACAAACGGTGGCGACTGCTGTGATTTGCCACACCCGCACGGGCGCCCATGGAATCGGACAATGATTTCATGGCAGTATGGAGACTGAATCCAACGGACACTTTACCGGATATAGGATAACCC
>ENA-ORIC01000263-ORIC01000263.1-human-gut-metagenome-genome-assembly--contig:-NODE-263-length-72223-cov-6.104386_pt1 | contig 72223 bp, 62 predicted proteins | sample MGYA00243023_ERZ508732 | MGnify/ENA primary metagenome ERZ508732 (study PRJEB26277, sample SAMN04329767) | human gut metagenome | biome: human-associated habitat | host: Homo sapiens | place: USA... | reverse complement strand
TCAATTAACTTAGTATATACACTACGAGCGAGACTTGTCGAGCGATTCCGCGTCTCGGGAGCGGCGGCTCGCCGCCTTGAGCGAAACTTTTAATTGTCTTAGATAAGTGCATTAGCTAATCGGTAGTCCATTGTTAATTACTTCAACCGCGTCAATTAACTTAGTATATACACTACGAGCGAGACTTGTCGAGCGATTCCGCGTCTCGGGAGCGCGGCTCGCCGCCTTGAGCGAAACTTTTATCTGTCTTGGGAAAGTTGGTTAACTAAAACATAAAAGCACTCCTTAATTCTCAACGAAATTTAAGGAATGCTTTGTTTTTTAATTAAGATTTATTACTTAAAATATCCATAAGCATACAGCAAGAGCAATCATAAGGATTGTCATAATAGCTGTATTAAGCTTTGCATTTTTGCGGTCGATAATATTGAATTTTATTATATAGCATACTTCAAGTATAGCTATAACACCCGAAAACATTATCTTTCTTGCAAGCATACTTTGTTCTTTCATTGTGAACATAAGAATAATTGCTGTTATACTGATAACAACTGAAATTCCAAGCATTACAAACATAAAAGTCTTTGCTGTCGATTTCTTACCCTTCAAGACCCTTCAACTCCTCTTGTTCGTTCTTGTTAATCTTAATCTGACCATCTTTTATAAGCTTGACTTCATTAACCTTATACGACTTAGGCGGAGAATCTGGATTTTTTTGTAGCTGAATATTGAGAATACCTTTGATGAGATTTTGGTCAACAACAGTACCCTTGCCATCTGGAGTGGAAACATATGCACCGATTTTTGGTGTTTTCTTGAGAAGGTCGGAATATGCTTCTTGCTCATATTTTAGACAGCACATAAGTCTGCCACAAGTACCAGATATTTTTACAGGATTAAGTGACATTCCCTGTTCCTTTGCCATTTTAATAGAAACAGGCTGAAAATCAGAAAGAAAGCCTTTACAGCAAAATTCTCTGCCACATATGCCCAATCCACCGAGCATTTTAGATTCATCTCTTACACCAATTTGGCGAAGCTCTATTCTTGTTCGGAAAATTCCCGCAAGGTCTTTTACAAGTTCTCTGAAATCAACTCTGCCATCGGCTGTAAAGTAGAAAAGAATTTTATTATTATCAAAGGTATATTCTACTGTTACAAGCTTCATTTTAAGATTATGCTCAATAATTTTCTTTAAGCATATTCCGTATGCCTTTTCTTCTTTTTTGCGATTGTCTTCAAGATGAGCTATATCTACGTCTGAAGCACGACGAATAATTTAATAGAGTTGACGATATAAGACATCAACATTTATTTCTCTTAATAAAAAAATAAAACTTCCACATTCTATTCCACGAGATGTTTCTACAACAACATAGTCACCTGCGTTTAAAATCGCTTCATCAGGGTCAAAGTAGTAAACTTTACCCGCTCCCTTGAATTTTACTCCTATAATTATTGCCATATTTCCTCCATAGCTTTATAATCTCATTTCAGAGCAGAACCACGCTCCGAAAAGATTCATATTTATGTTTCGTTCGATTCGATATCTTGCCTCAGAAACCTTATTCATAAGCTCAAAAAGTCTTTTGCGTGTCAGCCTATCTGCAAGAGGTTTTGCGGCTATACTGTTTGAATTTGCACCAGCAGTTATTTTTACAGCCTCTGCAAGAATTTCATATAGCTTAGATAAAACTCTGTCTGCAAAGGCTCTATCTGATGAAAGCTTAGCTGAACATTTGAGAAGTTCAAATTTCTTTGGCAAAAGAATAGATTGTGCAATTTGTTCAGCAATAAGCTGTTCCTCAGTGCCAATGCCGTTTGTTAAAAAATCAATAGATTTTCCGATATTGCCATCGCATTTTATTACTGTATTTATGACATCACTTTTATCCGCATCGGGCAAACGCTCCTGAACTACTTCGATAGCTTCATTTTCATCGGCAGGATAGAGTGACAATACTCTTGCACGAGAACGAATTGTTTCAAGCAGAGAGGTTGCTGATTTGCAGGTTAAAACAAAAATAACATTTTGTGGAGGCTCTTCAAAAACCTTTAAAAATGCGTTTTGAGCCTGTATAAGCATTTTATCGCAGTTGAGTATAAGATAAGCTTTTCTTTCGGCTTCATTCGGAACTATATAAGCGTCAGAGCGAATTTCTCTTATAGATGCGACATTTATTAAACGAGAGTCCTCTTTAGCGTCAACAATTTTAATATCAGGGTGTGCAAGAGATTTTGCTTTAATGCAGTTTTTACATATGCCACAAGGTCTTGTTTTATCTGATGAACAGACACAATATTCTGCGATAATTTTGGCAAGAGTTTTTTTGCCAGTACCTTCATCGCCCTCGATTATGATAGCGTGGGGGAGAGAATTTGCGTCCATAGCTGTATTCAATTCATCTTTGACGAGTTTATTAGAGACGAAATTTTCAAATCTTTCCATAATACACCTTATTTCTGATTATACCGCAGTTCTTACGGCATTATCCATAGAAATTATACTACAAAAATATTGTTTAGGCAAGAGAGGAAAGATTTTTAATTGTTAACTATAATTTAAAATAAGGTTGACAATCAAAGAAAAATCAGATATAATATGCTTATTGAAAAAATTGGAGGAATAAAAGATGGATAACATTAAAGAAACAAAGAAAACTAAGGGGAAAGTGAATTCCCGAAAAAGCATACTTGATATAGTATATATTGCACTTTTTGCAGCTATTATATCGGTATGTTCGCTTATTTCAATTCCAATAGGAGAAGTTCCTGTAACCTTTCAGATACTTGGCATATGTCTTGCAGCAGGATTTTTGGGATTGGCGAAAGGTACAACTAGTGTAGTAATTTATATTCTTCTTGGCCTTATCGGAATACCTGTTTTTGCGGGTGGAACATCAGGCTTTGCAAAATTGGCTTCTCCGACAGGCGGATATATTGTAGGCTTTATCTTTACAGCTATTATTATCGGTCTTGCAGTAAAACTATTCGGAAGAAAACTTTGGGTTCTTATTGTTGCAATGATTATAGGAGTGCTTGTATGTTACGCATTTGGAACAGCTTGGTTTATTATTCTTTGTAATAATTCTGGTAAGAGTATGGACCTTGCGAATGCACTTTCACTTTGTGTAGTTCCTTTTCTACCTTTTGATGCAGTTAAGATTGCTGTTTCAGCTGTGCTTGTCAACAGACTTCATAAATTTATTAAGGTATAATGCTTGTTTGATATTCAGGGGTGAACAATGTTCGCTCCTTTTTTGTTGTCAGTTCGCCTGCTTGCCACTGCAAAGTCTTTAAAAATTAAAATTTACTGATGATTATAGTAAGATTTAAGTTGAGCTTAATGATATGAAAAGTAAATTGGAAATTATTGCTTTAAACTGAATAATATAGTTTATCTGTGAGTAAAATAAGAGAGTTATGTAAAAATTTGCGGTAACTTATTAAAACTGGATTGACATAATTTAGGATTTGTTATAAAATAAAATCAATAAGTTTACCGCAATTAATCCTTTTGCGGGGACAATGAATTTGAAAGGGTGCAATATAATGAACTACTTAAACAAAAAGACAGTTGAAGATATTGATGTAAAGGGCAAGAAGGTTCTTGTTCGCTGCGACTTCAATGTACCATTTGATGCAGAGGGAAATATCTCTGACCCAAAGCGTATTAACGAAGCTCTTAAGACAATTAAGTACCTTGTTGACCATCAGGCTAAGGTTATCCTTTGTTCACACCTCGGTCGTCCAAAGGGCGAATTTAATATGAAATATTCTCTTGCTCCTGTTGCTGAGTACCTCTCAAAGGCTCTTGGTCAGGAAGTTAAGATGGCTAAAGATGTTATCGGTGAGAGTGCAAAGAGCATTGCTGCTTCTCTTAAGGACGGCGAAGTAGAGCTTATCGAGAATGTTCGTTTCCATAAGGAAGAGGAAAAGAATGACCCTGCATTCGCTAAGGAGCTTGCTTCTCTTGCAGAAATCTATGTAAACGATGCTTTTGGTACAGCTCACAGAGCACACGCTTCAACAGCTGGTGTTGCTGATTACCTCCCAGCAGTTTGCGGTTACCTCATTCAGAAGGAAATCACAATTATGGGCGGAGCTCTTGCTGACCCTAAGAGACCTTTTGTTGCTATTCTCGGCGGTGCTAAGGTTTCTGATAAGATTGGTGTTATCACAAACCTCCTCGATAAGGTTGATACACTCATCATCGGCGGCGGTATGGCTTACACATTTATGAACGCTCTTGGCTATTCTATCGGTACTTCTATTTGTGAGTCTGATAAGGTAGAGCTTGCTAAGGATATTATGGCTAAGGCTAAGGAAAAGGGCGTAAACTTCCTCATTCCTCAGGATAATGTTGTTGCAACAGAATATAAGGCTGACGCTGAGTTTAAGCCAGTTGATTCTGACAACATTCCTGACGGCTGGATGGGTCTTGATATCGGCGAAAAGACAGCTAAGCTCTTTGCTGACGCTATCAAGAATGCAGGTACAGTAGTATGGAACGGACCTATGGGCGTTTCTGAGTGGCCTAACTTTGCAAAGGGTACAATCGCTGTTGCTAAGGCTGTTGCTGAATCTGATGCTATTTCAATTATCGGTGGTGGTGACTCTGCTGCTGCTGTTGAAAACCTCGGTTTTGCTGATAAGATGACACACATCTCAACAGGTGGCGGTGCATCTCTTGAATTCCTCGAGGGTAAGGTTCTTCCAGGCATTGCTTGCCTCAACGATAAGGACTAATATATGCTTAAAAGGAAGGGTAGGGCATTGCTCTGCCCTTTCCCTATGAAAACAGAGATTTTCTGTTAAAAATATTTAAATTAAAGGGGATAATCATAATGAATAAAGAATTAAGACAAGCTATTATCGCAGGAAACTGGAAAATGAATAAAACTCGTTCAGAGGCTAAGACTCTTATTGAAGACCTAAAGCCAATTGCTGAGAAAGCAACTTGTGGCGTAGTTATCTGCGTACCTTACACAAACCTTGAAACAGCAGTAGAGCTTACAAAGGGCACAAACATTAAGGTTGGTGCTGAGAATGTTCACTTCAAGAAGAGTGGTGCTTTCACAGGCGAAATTTCTGCTGATATGCTTACAGAAATGGGCGTAGAATATGTTATCATCGGTCACAGCGAAAGAAGACAATATTTCGGTGAAACTGACCTCACAGTAAACAGAAGAGTTAAGGCAGCTCTTGCAGCAGGTCTTAAGGTTATCCTTTGCGTTGGTGAGATGCTTTCTGAGCGTGAAGACGGCATTACAGAAGATGTTGTTGAACTTCAGACAGTAGCAGCATTCACAGGCGTTTCTGAAGAAGACGCTAAGAATGTTATCATTGCTTACGAGCCAGTATGGGCTATCGGCACAGGCAAGACTGCAACAGCTGAGCAGGCAAACGAGGTTTGCTCTTTCATTCGTGGCGTTGTTGCAAAGAGATACAACAAGGCAGTTGCAGATGGTATGACAATTCAGTATGGTGGTTCTATGAATCCAAAGAATGCAGCAGAGCTTCTTGCACAGCCAGATGTTGACGGTGGTCTTATCGGTGGTGCATCACTCAAGGCAGCAGATTTCGGCGTTCTCCTCGAAGAAGCTTCAAAATAAGTGGGTGCCGACCCACGGCGAAGACGCGGAATCGCTCGACAAGTCTCGCTCGTGGTGGGTGAGAGAAGTTGGTTGACGCGGATGAAGTAGCTACCGTAGCCGAACAGGCTTCGCTGTTCGGCTCTACCGATTAGCTAATGAATTGCCCTAAGACACTTAAAAGTTTTGCTCAAGCTTTTTCAAAAGCTTGCAGGGTTGAGGGACGGAGTTCCTCGTGGGTTTTAAGGGCAAATCCCTTAACATCTCTTTATAAATTGCGAACGAAGTTCGCAATTCGGTAGTTCATTGGGAATTTCTTAATCCGCATAAAATATAAGTCGATTACGCATCTTGTTATATGTATCCACACACCATATATTTGGTGAAATGGGTTCGCCTTTTGAGGCAAATGGAGTATTACCTTAGGCTTGTTTTTGTATTCAGCTATAATTACTGAAACAAGCGTAGCTGAATAATTCAGCTTATTGGCAATCACGAAAGGAAGTTAAATAATGAAAAAACCTGTAATTCTTATGATTCTTGACGGTTTTGGTGTAGGTCTTGAGGCTGAAAAGCGTGGAGACGCAATCAAAGCCGCTAAAAAACCAAATATTGATAAGCTTTTTGCAGAAAATCCTGTTACAAAAATCGGTGCTTCGGGACTTGATGTAGGTCTTCCTGACGGACAGATGGGTAATAGTGAGGTCGGTCATACAAATATTGGTGCAGGTCGTATAGTTTATCAGGAACTTACAAGAATCACAAAGTCTATTGAAGACGGCGAATTTTTTGAGAATGAGGCTCTCCTCAAGGCTGTTGATAATGCGGCTCAAGAGGGTAAGGCTCTCCATATTATGGGACTTCTCTCAAATGGTGGTGTTCACAGCCACAATACTCATATGTATGCTATCGTAGAGCTTGCTAAGAAGAAGGGCGTTAAGAATGTTTATGTTCACGCATTCCTTGACGGTCGTGATGTTCCTCCTACAAGCGGTAAGGATTTCGTAGAAGAGTGTGCAAACAAGCTCAAAGAAATCGGTCTTGGCAAGATTGCAACTGTTATGGGTCGTTACTATGCAATGGATAGAGATAATCGTTGGGATAGAGTTGAAAAGGCTTATTCTGCAATGGTTTATGGCGAAGGCAACAAGGCTTGTTGCCCTGTTAAGGCTGTTGAAGAAAGCTATGCAAACGATGTAACAGACGAATTTGTTGTTCCAACAGTTTGCGAAGAAAATGCAACAGTTAAGCCTGGAGATTCCATCGTATTCTTCAACTTCAGACCTGACAGAGCAAGAGAAATTACTCGTACTTTCGTTGACCCTGAGTTCAAGGGCTTTGAGAGAAAGAATGGCTTCTTCCCATTAACATATGTTTGTATGACACAGTATGATGCTTCTATGCCTAATGTTGAAGTTGCATTCAAGCCACAGTCACTCAAAAATACAATTGGTGAATATATTTCCAATAAGGGTATGACACAGCTTAGAATTGCTGAAACAGAGAAGTATGCCCATGTAACATTCTTCTTCAATGGTGGCGTTGAGCAACCATATGAGGGCGAGGACAGAATCCTTGTTAAGTCACCTGCTGTTGCAACATATGACTTACAGCCTGAGATGAGTGCTTATGAGGTTACAGATAAGCTCGTAGCTGCTATCAAAACTGGTAAGTATGATATGATTATTCTTAACTACGCAAACTGCGATATGGTTGGTCATACAGGTGTATTTGAGGCTGCTGTCAAGGCAGTTGAGGCTGTTGACGAGTGCGTAGGTAAGGTTGTTACAGCTATTCGTGAGATGGACGGTGTTGCTCTTATTACTGCTGACCACGGCAATGCTGATAAGATGATTGATACTGATGGTTCTCCATTCACAGCTCATACAACAAATCTTGTTCCTTTCTGTGTAGTAGGCTATCCTTGCGAGCTCCGTGAGGGCGGTAGACTTGCAGACATTGCTCCTACAATGCTCAAGATTATGGGACTCCCACAGCCTGCTGAAATGACAGGTGAATCAATTATAAAATAAGCACTAAGCTTATTTCTTAGCTTTTACCATATAAACAAAACCACCGTTTCGATTGATTTCGGAACGGTGGTTTTGCTGTATATAGGAATTTTAGTCGTTAGCAAATTTTTTGAATACTGATACTTCGCTTTCGGGATTATCACAATTCATAAAATGTGACATCACACAAGCACCTGCTGCACCTGTTTGTAAAACGGAGGAAAGTCTTTCAAGGCTTATTCCTCCTATGCCAAGAACAGGAATTTTAACGGCTTTTGAAATATCTGAAAGATATTCAAGACCACGAGGTTTAAGACCTTTCTTGCAATCTGTTGCAAATATATGTCCTGCAATAAGATATGATGCACCAAGCATTTCAGCGGGTTCTGCCTCTGAAATGCTATGGACAGATACTCCGATTGTGGAAAAATCTTTTATATTTTCGTTGTTCTCAACGAAAAGCTTATATGGCAAATGTATATCAGCATTAACTTTACGAGCAACTTCAATGTTACTATTGACAGAAAATGCAACGGAATATTTGTCGCAAATTTCTTTGCATTTTATGGCAAGCTTAAGCAAATCATCTTGACTTAAATGTTTTTCACGAAGAATTATTCTGTCTGGATTTGCAGAGGCTATTCGCTTTATTCGTGTGAGAAAATCCTCTTTGCACGATTTACTGCTTGTAATTACAAAAAGCATACTCATATTAAATAAGTCTTATGTAATCGTTGAATGACGGTTGTAAGCCATATTGATGAAGTGCGTCAACAACCTCATCAACACTTCTTGGGTCGGAAATCTCGAACTGTTCATCGCCCTTTTCTTTTTCGGAGTGACCGCCGATACCAACGCTTACACCTGCGGAAATCTTTGTTGCGCAGATATTTACGGCATTATTTCGGAAATCTGATCTTTCACGAGTTGAGATTGTTATGCTTGCAAAAGGCATAAGCAATCTATAAGCACACATAATCTGCAAAAGTTCCTTTTCGTGAACATCACGAGGGTTTGTTTCTTCGCCATTGATGTATGGGCGAAGTCTTGGAACGGAAACGGCAATTTCTGCGTGAGGGTATTTTCTTTGAATAAGAGTTGCGTGTACACCAACGCAGAAAGCATCGTGCCTGAAATCATCGAGTCCGAGTAATGCACCGAAGCCTACGCCACGCATACCACCAAGAATGGCTCTTTCCTGAGCATTGATTCTATATGGAAATATACTTTTCTGACCTGCAAGGTGAACTTTTTTATAGGTTTCTGTATTATAGGTTTCTTGGAAAACGGTAACAAAATCTGCACCCTTTTCGTGAAGATATTTATATTCATCAACTTCAACTGGATATATTTCAAGACCGATAAGTGAAAAATATTTCTTTGCAAGCTCAACAGCTTCACCGATATATTCAATGCCAGACATAGAACGGGATTCGCCTGTAAGAATGAGAATTTCTTTCAAACCAGTTGCTGCAATAGCTTGATATTCTTTTTTTATTTCTTCCATATTCAGCTTTGCACGATGAATTTTATTCTTGCAGTTAAAGCCACAATAAACGCACTGATTTTCACAGTAATTTGCAATATAAATTGGTGTGAAAAGAGCTATTGTGTTGCCAAACTGCTTCCTCGTACATAGCTGAGCTTTTTCAGCCATTTTCTCGAGAAATGGAAGTGCGGCAGGGGAGAGCAAGGCGGCGTAATCGTAAAAATCAATTCTATCTTTATTCAGAGCGTTCTGTACATCTTTTGCGGTGAATGAATTAAAATCATACTTATCGTGAAATGCAAGAACCTGCTCCATAATACTTGTTTCATTAGGCATAATAAAAATCCTTCTTTTGTTTTAATATTAGTCTGCAAGGAAACCTGTAAGTGGGCTTGATGCTTCACCTGTAAATGGTAAAACTCTGCCAGGCTTTGAAAGATAAGCAAGTCTGCCAGCTTCAATAGCAAGCTTAAATGCTTTTGCCATTGTAGCGACATCACCAGCAGTAGCAACAGCAGTATTAGCCATAACAGCGTCTGCACCCATTTCCATAGCTTCACAAGCCTGTGATGGTCTGCCGATTCCTGCGTCAACAATAATCGGAACATCAATTTCATTAACTAAAATCTTTATGAAATCTTTTGTAGCAAGTCCCTTGTTACTTCCAATAGGAGCACCTAAAGGCATAACGCTTGCTGCACCTGCATTGACCAAATCACGAGCAGCATTGAGGTCAGGGAACATATATGGCATAACAATAAAGCCCTCTTTTGCAAGGATTTCTGTTGCCTTGATTGTTTCATAGTTATCAGGGAAGAGGTATTTTGAATCGTGGACGACTTCTACCTTGACAAAATCGCCACAGCCAAGCTCTCTTGAAAGTCTTGCTATACGAACAGCTTCTTCGGCAGTTCTTGCACCTGATGTATTAGGTAAAAGTGTGACACCCTTTGGAATGTAATCAAGAATATTTTCTTCTCCACCTTTATTTGCTCGTCTTAATGCAAGTGTAACTATTTCAGCACCGCCATGCTTGATGACTGCATTTACAAGTTCAAGTGAGAATTTACCTGAACCAAGAATAAAACGGGAATTAAACTCGTGACCTCCGATAATCAACTTATCTTCCATAGTATAATACCTCCGAAAAATATAATAAAATTCAGCAAAAGGCAAAATAAAAGAACTCCCCGAAAGGAAGTTCTGCAAAAATACGCATAGAGCGATAACTACAAAACTCCCTCACCGCAATAACGGCGGTCAGGTTCAACGGGTAAGAGGCACTACCTCACTCTCAGAACAATTTGATTGACTCCCCGGTTCGTAAACTTATTTAACTTTTATGATTTAATTATAGGCTTGTTTTCAGAACTTGTCAACATATTTTTAATGTTGTTGATTTTTAGCTTTTTCTGCACTATAATAAAAATTAGTTTTTGCTTATGTTAATAGTAATAGTTGACAGACTTCCACATAAGACATTTAAAAGTTTCGCTCAAGGCGGCGAGCCGCCGTCAAGACGCGGAATCGCTCGACAAGTCTCGCTCGTGGTGAATGAGAGAAGTTGATTGACGCGGTCGATGAAACTATCGAGCGAATATAGTTCGCTTCTACGATTAGCTAACGCACCTATCTAAGACAATTAAAAGTTTCGCTCGAGCCTTTTTAAAGGCTCGCAGGGTCGAGGGACGGAGTCCCTCGTGGGTGTTAAGGGCAAAGCCCTTAACATCTTTTTCTCTCTAAGTGCGGACAAAGTCCGCACTTTATGGCTAATATTGCTGGTAGACTATCGAACGGGCGAACACAGTTCGCCCCTACATTTGAACCAGTAGTTTATTGATTACAAAAGAAAAGGCGGCGGACAAAGTCCGCCACTAGGGAAAAATAAATGTTGGGCTTCGCCCAAAAGAGTTTCGCTCTCTGCGGAGAGCGACCAAAGGCTCTGCCTTTGGAAACTGCGAGCCTTTGAAAAGGCTCGCAGCGAAACTTTTAAGTGTCTTATAATAGTTAGTTTGCTAATCGGTAGTTTTATCAGTCGCGGCAATCGGTTTCTCTTGTTAGTGTCGAGCGAGGCTTGCCGAGCGATTCCGCGTCTTGGGAGCGGCGGCTCGCCGCCTCGAGCGAAACTTTTAATTGTCTTAGGATAGTTAGTTCGCTAAGTGGTGATGTTGTTAGCTACGGTTCGCCGCTGAGTTTATGTTGATTGAGTTTTGTTATGTTATGAAAGGGTGTTGATAATGAAAAAATTAGAATTTCCTAATGCTCCGTCACCTTGCTATATTGTTGATGAAGGTGCATTGATTAAAAATCTTGAAATACTTGAATCAGTCCGAAAGCGTACAGGTTGTAAAATTTTGCTTGCACAAAAGGCTTTTTCTATGTATAAATTATATCCACTTATTTCTAAATATCTTGATGGTACAACGGCAAGTGGTATCTATGAGGCAAGGCTTGGTTTTGAGGAAATGGGCAAGGAAGTTCATGTCTTTGCACCAGCTTTTTCGGATAGTGATTTTAACAAGCTTCTGAAATATTGCAATCATATTGTGCTGAATTCATTCTCTCAGTGGAAGCATTTTAAAACTATTGCAAAGAAACACCCTGAAATAGAATTTGGCTTGCGTGTTAATCCTGAATATTCTGAAATTGAAACGGAAATTTATAATCCTTGTGCAAAAAATTCCCGTATGGGTATAACTCTTGCAAATTTTGAGGAAAGCGAACTGGACGGTATTTCTGGCTTACATTTCCATACTATGTGCGAGCAAAATTCAGATGCTCTAAAGCATACTATTCCATATTTTGAGGAAAAATTCGGAAAGTATCTCAAACAAATGAAATGGGTTAATTTTGGTGGCGGACACCACATAACTCGTCATGATTATGATATAGAAACTCTTATCAAATGTATTGACTATATACAGAACAAATATGATGTTACTGTATATCTTGAGCCTGGTGAGGCAGTAGCACTTAATGCAGGATATTTACTTACAACGGTACTAGATATCGTTAATAACGGAATGGATATTGCGATTATAGACGCATCTGCTGCTTGCCATATGCCAGATGTCCTTGAGATGCCATACCGTCCTGAAATAATTGGGGCAGGAAAGGCTGGAGAGAAAAAGTATACTTATCGTCTTGCCGCACCTACCTGTCTTGCGGGAGATATTGTCAGTGATTATTCTTTTGATGAGCCGTTGAAGATTGGTGATAGACTTCTTTTCTGCGATATGGCTATCTATACTATGGTTAAGAATAACACCTTTAATGGTATGCCACTTCCCTCTATTGCAATTTCTCACAAAAACGGTGATTTTGAATTGTGGAAAAAATTCGGATATGAAGATTTTAAGCAAAGGCTTTAATCACTAAAAAGTTAGAGGATAATTTATAAAATCTAAAAAATTATAAAAAGAAAAATCAAAATCTTTGGTCTAAATGCTTCTTAGCCGTACCAAATCCCAGCTTTCAGGAATATTTAACAATTACAAGGATTGTGGAATATAATGCTTGACAGCATGACCGTTTATTTCCATGACAAGGTAGTATTTGTTTTCAAAGACGGCTCAAAGGTTGAATAGAAGATAGAAAAACAAAAAGTCCGCAGGCTGTACACTTTTGTGCGAAAGTTTTTTTATAATTCCGCTGCTACATTTTTGCCAACAGCGGAAAATTATCTTGCACAGCAATTTTCAAGCGGTACTTTTTGAGACTTTACGCAAGGCATAAAAGTCGAAAAAAACATTGATATAAATAAAATAAGAACCTCACGGAAGATACCTTTCTATCAACCGTGAGGTTCTTATATGGTGCCGGTAGTGGGACTCGAACCCACACACCCTTGCGGATAACAGATTTTGAGTCTGTCTCGTCTGCCAATTCCGACACACCGGCAAATAATGCTTAATTAGTATACAATAAAGTCATGAAATTGTCAAGTGATTTCTTTGAAAATAATTTTTAAAAAAAATAGAAAAAATTTTAAATTTCCTATTGACATTTAAAGGATGATGTGGTAACATACTATTTGTCACGAAACGCGGGTGTAGTTCAGTGGTAGAACCCCAGCCTTCCAAGCTGGTTGTGTGGGTTCGATTCCCATCACCCGCTCCATATGCGCCAATAGCTCAGCTGGATAGAGCAACTGCCTTCTAAGCAGTAGGTCAGGGGTTCGAGTCCCTTTTGGCGCGCCATATGGTGGGTATAGCTTAGCTGGTTAAAGCGCTGGTTTGTGGCACCAGAGAGCGTCGGTTCGAATCCGACTATCCACCCCAATATTTTTTGATTTTCGTTCAGCATATGACTGTTCGTATGCTGAAGAAAATTTTTTCTGGGGTGTAGCCAAGCGGTAAGGCAACGGACTTTGACTCCGTCATCTCGCTGGTTCGAATCCAGCCATCCCAACCAATATGACTCATTAGCTCAGTTGGCAGAGCACTTGACTTTTAATCAAGGTGTCCGGAGTTCGAATCTCCGATGGGTCACCAAACTTCAAAGGCAATAGGTGTATACCTATTGCCTTTGAACAATATTATCAAGTTCCATAATAATATATCTACGAAACTTGATTTTGGATATATTTGTCAATAAAAATTTATAATTAATTATCCATTTATTTTTACAAACAAAATTATAACTGGAACTTGAATTCTCAGTTATGCAAAAAAGTCGTAGCATTGCAAGTATTTATTTGTGCAATGCTACGGCTTTCTTTATAATTTATGTTTTAAATTTCCAACAATAAGCTAATTCTTTTCTTACTCTTTCTTTTTGTGTATTATTAGAAATTTCAGAAATATTAAGCATTGTTATATATTGGTGAGGAATTGGAAGCATATATGCAAATCTCAAAGTAGCATATTCTTTACAATACTTATCATTTTTTGGTTTTATTTGAATATCATCTTCTCTATTGTGTTGTTTAGATGATATAGGCACAAAGTAATCAATCCCTTGGATATTTAAAACAGTTCCATAGAAAAACTTATTGTTTCCACTTCGATATTGAACATTTGGAACTCTGGTAAAACCACGATGAGCAGATTCAAACTTTTTTAAATAATCAATATAATCTAAATCAACATTATAAAATGCAATTTTCATTTTATATAATCTCAATTTTCTAAATTAAAAAAGCGGGTAATAATACACGCTTTTGATTACTTTTGCACTCGCTCTTTTACAAGTGGCGAAACAATCAACGATAAGATGAGTAATCGAACATCATTAATATTATATTCCACTTATTTTCTTGCTCATATTTATTAACAAGTTTATAAAAAGTTGTTCTTTTCAGATTTAAGATTTCCATAGCTGTATTAGCTCTGATTTCTTTCTTTTTCCATCTGATGTAAACCTCAAACCAATTAGGGGGGAAAGTTTATTTCTTGTCTGCCGAGATGTTGTCCACGCTTTCTTGCTGCGGCGATTCCTTCGGCTTGTCTTTTTCTCGTTTCTTGACGCTATTGCTCTGCAACAGAAGATAGGACTTCAATAATGATATTATTAACCATTTCGATAATCCACTCTTGTCCCTCAAGGTTAATCATAGTTGTAGGCATATCTATGACTTTTACACGAATGCCGTTTTGCTTGTAATACTCAAGCTCAGATTTTATGTCAAGCTTATTTCTGCTCAGGCGGTCGAGAGATTTTATAACAAGGGTGTCACCGCTTCGGAGTATGTTGTTTCTCGAAATCTGATAGTTGGTTCTTTCTAAGTTTTTTCCTGATTGCTTGTCTGCGAAAATATATTTTTCTTCTGCACCAAGCTGATGAAACGCTTCAAGCTGTCTATCTAAACTCTGCTCATTTGTGCTGACACGAGCATAGTAATAAGTTCTTGTTTCTCTCTTTTTAGTATTTCCTCCAATATATCCGTAAAGGTATACCTTTGCGAATACCTAAATTTTATGTAAAAAAGGCACTTTTTAGCTATTTTACGAACACTTTTTCCGAAAAATCTTGCAGACACCTTTACGAACACTTTTAGTATGTAGGAAAGGAATTATCGAAAGAAAAAGAAAAAATGTTTGCAAAACGATTGTGCCTGGCATTGCAAGGCTACCGAGCTAAGCTTGCTATCCTTTTAGGACTGTTTATGTATTTATCCTAAGTAAATATTATACTCTTAGTATATAATAAAATATTTCTTTTCTTTTTTGATAAAGAAATGGGTATATACTATACATACCCCGTTTTAGGGGACTACCCCACTAAAAAAGTCAAACAAACTATTGAATTTCACTTGACATATAGCCATACAACGCCTATAATTAGAACTGTAATTATTTATTTTGAAAGTTCCGAACGGTGTAGTGGCTTGTTCGGGGCTTTCTTCTTTTTTATCAGCTGTTCAGGTTCAGAGATTGAATAGTGATTATCAGAATAACTGCCATCACTTTTTAGAATCCTAAGCTTACGAATAAATCCCAGTTGCACAAGCTCATTTATAGTTGATATTACTTTGCCTCTGCCAATCTGCAAGGCACGAGCAATATCATTAAAGCTATTCCACATATCATTTTTCTTAGTAAGACAGCGACAAATAAAAAGGTACATTCTTAGCTGAACATTACTCAGCTTTCCAAGAATGTACCTTTTAACTTTAAAATAGCCTTTTGATGGAATTGTTTTTAGTCTATAAATATATGTTCCAAGCAAGCCGTTAGCTTTCTGACGGCGGCTAACGCTTTGTATGATGCCTTTCCTCTGTAAAGAGCAGATAATATTTGCAACCGTTTCCAGCTTCTTTATACCGCATTTTTCTGCGATTGTTTTTTGCTTGATTTTGACTATGTAACAGCTTTTGAAAACGCAGCTATACAAGCACATAGCCACTTTAAGCTCGTTTGGTGTAAGTCCACAATCAAGTATATCATTTCTAAGTTTAAAATATGCTTGCATAGCTTTTACTCCTTTCAAATTTTTTATCTTACTCGTCCCTTATTTCTCATAATTAAATCTTCATTTATATCCTTACCATTGCTAAATACAGCCTTAACAATATATCCCATTTTTTCATATTTAGCTTTATAGTCCTTTACAGCTTTTTTTCCGGCTTCATCATTATCCAATCTGAAATTTAATGTTTTGACTTCTGGGTGTTTTGCAAGAAAAGCTTCCAAAGCCACATCAGATGTACCACAAAGAGCAATTCTTGTTTGCTGTTTATATGTACCAGTACCAAATTGTTTATCCGTTAATGCACAGTGACTCATAAGGTCGATAGGTGCTTCAAATATGTATAACTTTGTTGTATCTGTTCCAATCTGCTGAAAAGCGTATCTTTTGTCAGAATTTTTACAGTCACCACGATATTTCTTTTCTGTCAGAGTACCTCGAACAGAAGCAAACTTAGCAACACCATTTTCATCATACCCTACAAACACACAGTTACCTTTCTTATCTTGATATAGTTGTTTAGACTTCATAAAATCCGCAACAACTTCTGGAGATATTCCTCTTGTTTGCGATAGGTACGCAAAAACTCTGCTATATTTTCCCTCGGCTCGTTCAGGCAAAGTTAAATTTCCTATATGAGCCACCGGTTCGTATTCAGGAGCCGCCTTATATTCAGCAGCTCGTTCTCCTATAATTGCTTCAACAGCCTTTGGAAAACTTAATCCATCAACTCTACATAGAAAATCAATAGCACCTCCACCGCCAATTTTTTGACTATTCCAAACGAATCCTTTTCTATTACCATATATCATAAGACTATCGTGTTGTTTGCATTGATAATAATTACCTTTCTTCACAAAATCGTATCCCTTATACATTTGCAAAAATTCAATTATATCAGCGTTATAAGCTTTTTCAAGCTGTTCCGGTGTGAATTTTTCATTCATAATATATCTTCCTTTCCTAATTTTGAGCATAAAAAAAGAATGTGCAGTTAAACACATTCTTCTTTTAGATTATTTAGTTTTATTATTTTGTTAATTTGGTATAAATTCTAATTTAAGTTTGTAACCCATACCAGAAGCTAATCTTTGAAGTGTTCTTAATGATGGATTTGCGTTACCATTTTCAAGCTTGCTTATGTCAGATTGGGCAATTCCAGTGCGTTCGGAAAGCTCTTTTTGCGTAATGCCTTTTAGTTTTCTGGCATCAATCATCGCCTGTATTATTTGGAATTCAGGCTCAAGAGCATCGTATTCTGCTCTTATTTCGGGGTCTTTAAGTTGTTCTTTGAGGAAATCATTAAACTTTGTCATTGATTATTCTCCTTTCTTCTAAGAAAATCAGCACGATAGCGTTTTGCAAGTTCAATTTCTTCTTTTGGAGTTTTCTGTGTTTTCTTTATAAATCCATTGGTAAGGATAGCTTTTTTACCTATTACAAAGAAATACATTACTCTTGATATATCAGAGCCAACTTTCACTCTAAGCTCCATAATGCCCTCACCTACGGATTTAGAATAAGGTTCTCTTAATTCATAGCCGTTATTTTGTAACATTTCAATGGTGCGTAACATTTTAGTTCGCATTTTCTTATCAAGACTTAGTATAAATTCTTTTGCTGGCTCTGTTCCATCTTCCTTATCATAGAATATTATTTCAAATTCGTCCACTTGTATTCTCCTTGCAATATAAGTTTTATCCTATATTTATTATATAGGATATATCCAATATTGTCAATATTATTTCTTTTTCTTAGGAAACTCAAATTCAATTTTTCCTGTTGTTTTATCAAGTTTTAGAGCTGCGTCAAATTCTTTTCCAGCTTTTGATTTAAAGCCCTTAATAAGTGTTGTTTTGCCTTTCTCAATAAGCTTTAATGCCTGTGTATCCGATATTTTCTTACCGCATATTTCAGCAGGAATTGAAAAATTACAGCCCTTTTCTTTCTTTGATGAACAGAAATATCCAAATTTACCCTTTATCACCTTCGCTCCACAAATAGGGCAGGAAAGTTGGTCTGCTTTAGAAGTATATGTATTTGAATTTGAATGTGCTATCGTTTCATACCAGCTACGAACATTTTGTTCTATATCTTGTATGAGTTTTTGATTTTCCTCTTTACCGTCCGATATATTGTGTAAACGCTTTTCCCATTCACCCGTAAGCTCTGCATTTTTAAGTTCTGCAACCGGCAGATTATCAATGAGAAAGATTCCCTTTTCAGTTGGATATATAGTTTTGCCTTTTTTAGCAATATATTCTCTTGCAAAGAGGGCATTTATAATGGAAGCTCTTGTAGCAGCAGTTCCAAGAACTTTGTTTTCAAGCTTCATAAGTGTTCGGGCTTGAGAAGATTCAAGGACTTCCGTTATATTCTGTGTCATAGCTGTTGGAACACCGCCGTATTTTCTGATACGCTTATAAACCTTTGAGAAAAATTCTCCTGATTTATGCGTTGTTCTTCCTGCACCGTCGTTAAACATAATACTAAATTCATCAATCCATACCCAAGTACGAACCCCACGCCTTTTATTTGCAACAACTCTTTGCCAAACATGCTCAAGTATAACCTGTAAACCTACTGCACGAATTTGTTCACCCATCTGGGCAATATCAAACACCATAAAACGCTTGTTTGTATCAATATTTGTTTTGCCGGAAAAGATATTGAATAGGTCATTGCAATAAGCATAATCTTTTTGACTGCAGCAGAGGAAGTATTTTCAATATAGTTTCCTATGACTTTCTTATAATCCTTTGCAACATCAGGATATTTTTCTTCCGAGTCCTTATTCGGCAAGAGTGTTCTGTAAAGTACATCGGAATCAACCTCAGTATTCATAGTAAATTCCTGATACTCTATATCTGATGGCAGAGCATTAAGTAAACGCATATATTTTTCATAAATATCTTCTTTTTCGTCATCTCTGAAAAGAAAATAATCTATGTTGTTATAAGCGAAAATCAATGTGTATGTATTTTCGCCGGTAAGAAAAAGTCCATTCTCATAGGCTTCTATGAATGGTATAGTATCTTGAGCTGTTTTTGGTACTTTTGCTTTTATATTGCCAAAAATATTATTTTGCTTTTTAGAAAATATATTAGAAAATAGATTCATTTTCATCGTTAAATACTCCCTTTCTGTTAAATGGTCGTGTATCTTTCTGTTTGCCGAACAAAAGATTTAATACACCTACTCCGTTTATCTGTATTCCTAAAGAAACAAATAGTGCTATTTCTGCAAAGACTATCCACATAAGTGCATTGAACTCTATACTGTCTTTTAACGCAAAGAATGTTGCAATAGCAGCAGCTAAGCCAAGTACAGTGCATAACAATCAATCGTGGAGTCATTGCACTTCCAAGAGGGCTTACGCTTTTGTTAATGACATTCTTTGTGATTTTTACTTTTATCATATGTACCTCCTTTGAACAATAAAAAAGCACAGCTTAGGCTGTGCAGTCGAATAATGTATTTGACATATTTTAATATGTAGTGTATAATATAAACATAGAGCATACCGATAAGCGGTTGTTCCCGATAGTTTTGTTATAAAGATACCGTCCTATTGGAGAGCAGGGCGGTTATCTTCTTTTATTGTTGCGATATGAATTTATGACAAGCAGTATGTTTGTAACTGCAATAATCATTTGGAAGAAATCATTCCACTCCATCATCGTATCCCTCCTTTCATTAAGAAAGCAGGGATAAAAGAAAATTTTATGTATCCCTGCACCTCAAAGAGGTTAAGGGAACAACCGCCTACCGTTATGTGGTATGCACTATGTACACACTTTCGTGTGCGAGTACATTATACCAAAATCTATATATTCCGTCAATCTTCTGACGGGCATAATAAAAGCACAGCCTGAGCTGTGCTTTTATTTTTAGACTTATTCGTATGATTCTGAGGCTAAATCGTGAATTAAAAGTGTAGAGTAATTTGCACTAAAGAATTTTGCAGTTGAAGAAGTAAGTGATTTAGGTATTACTCGATTTCCTAATTTATCCGCAGGAGTTTTATCACTATGACAATATAAATATATATTAACATTACTGTTTGATAATATCTCTGGCGGATAACCAACCCCTGAATTTAAAAATTTTACATCAAATTCACAATCGGGATTCAAAATTACCAACTTTTCAAGATTAGGGCAACCTGTAAAAGCATCTGTTGTAATCTTTTTTATCGTTTCTGGAACAATTATTTCTTTAACTGTATCACTCATTATATGTGGACACTCGGAAAATACTTCAGGTATAGTTATTGTACTTTCATTTCCTTTATAATAATATGTTTTGTTATATGGATAGTATTTATAATTGAGAATTCTCGTGCTTTGAAATTTAGTTTGTTCATCTTTATTATATGAGCGTTCTTCAACAGCTGGGTCAACAGCAGAACTACTACTTATACTGCTTTCTGCCGTACTTGTTGTTTCAGATGATATTTCTGCAGACGATTCAGAAATGCTGGATTCTTCAATCGAGGATTCTGTAGATGTTTCTGTTGAAACATTACTTGATACGCTTGCCTCTGTGCTTGTTGAACTGTTATTAGAACAACCGACTATATTTGCCATAGATACTATCAAAGCTAATGTTAAAGCAGTTATTTTCACTTTGTTTTTCATATAATCAATCCTTTCAAATACTATGATTATTATAATATCATAAAGTGATTTTTATTTTAATACTATGCTACTAAATTTTTGAGAACTCTTGGAGTTTTAATCATAAGTATAAATGCACCAATCGAAACAAATATAAAAGAGAAAAATCCCATTTGAGTATTCAATATATCATCTGATTTTGCTATACTTATATCTGTAATGAAACCATTTAAATATTGTGCGTAAATTTAGAAAACAACAGCTGTAAATTCCTTGTTGTTTTTATCACGAACAATAAGGCGATAATTATATGTGCCAATATCTTTTGAGGTAGAGAGAAACTCTATCTGGGTACTACCGCTATAAGTCTTGAAATCACTTATATTAACCCGACATCTTACATTCGGATACCATTCGGCATTTTGCGTGTAGCTTGTTTCCATAGTAGAGATTGAGCCTTTAACGCTTCTTGATTTCAGGCTTATTGTACTTGTTTTTGTTGCAGTTTTTTTGTTTTTATCCCTGACCTCAACCCTTATCGTATAATCGCCGGCAGATAGGGAAGAGGTATTCCAAGTTGTTGAGGTTTTACCAGCTGTATAAGCTGTAATTATATGTTTTATACCTTTAGCATCATCATAGCTGTATTGATACTCCTAAGGTGCTGTTCCGCTCGAAACAGAAGCCTTGAGAGTAACCGAATCACCAACATAACCACTTTTTGAAGCACTAAAAGATGATATATTGACATCAGGGTAAGTAATCTTTAAAGATTTCATCGTTAAACAGTCTTGAGAACACACTAGTTCTATCACTGTCTGTGCCTGAGATTGAGATTATACCAGCAAGCATAAAGTTTGAGGTTTTTATGTGGCTCAATGTCAATAGTTTGGGTAAAAAAGAGCCTACAGATAAAAAGTAAAAAAGTAGAGCATATTTTACCAAAATCCGTTAAAATATAATTGTTTATAAGCCTGAAGCGGAGAACAAAATATGCTCTACAAATATTTTGTCAGCGATATGCGGAAACCGTTTGCAAATATCGGCTCGATATGGTTTGAGAACGCTGAACAAATTGTTGATAAATACCACTGAATATGCCAGCTTTTCTGGGCTTTTGAAGGTGTCAGAAAAGAAGAACAAAAGAAATTCAGCAAATCATATTACAGATACTTTAAAAATTCAAGAAAATTACTTCTTAAGAGATTTGACGAAAAAACAAGCGACAGTTTAATTTTCTGTCGCTTGTAATTATACTTTATTCTATTTTTCGTGTTAACATAACCATTGACATTAAGCCAAAAGTTTACATTTTTATGACAATTTTAATTTTATCACTCTTTGCTTTCTGTAGAAGCATAAGCCTCTTCAGCAGTCTTATAACCAAACATAACATCAATCATAGCATCGCCGAATTGCTCAAACATAACAGCAGGAATCATCATACTATCTTCTATAACAGCCTGTGATGGAATGCAATCCTTGCAGTTTGTTGCGACCTTATAACGAACTTCGCCATCATTGAAATCCATCTCAAAGTTACCAATCAAAAGACCGTAGTTTACCATAGTAAGGAACTTAGAAAGCTCTACTCTATACTCCTCATCACAGTTAAGACTGATAAGACCAAGTGAAAGATACTTTGTTTCATCAATGTCTACAATTATACGGCACTCTTTAAGGCGGTTTCTAAGGTTAATTCCGCATCTGATAACTTCTCTTTCTTCATCAAATGTATAGTTCCATTCGTCATTTTTAAGATACTGTTCTATTGCGGCTCTTATTTCTGTGGAATATGCCATTTTACTACCTCCGAATATAATAAATATAAAATAGTATAACACTTAAACCTTGTTAAAGTCAATATAAAAAGTAGATATTCATTGACAGTTATGTATAATTTAATAGTTATGACTCTAAATTGCGACTATCTATACGCTTATTTTCAAGGCTACGGCGATATTCTTTAGGTGTCATATTATATTTCTTTTTAAATATTCTGTTGAAGTATGAGAGATTAGTTATACCTATGCTTGTTGCAATCTCTGTAATCTGAGAATTTGTTGTCAAAAGCATATTTGTAGCAATATTCAAGCGATAATCATTGATATACTCAATACAAGTTGTTCCCATATATTTCTTAAAGAACCTCATAAAGTAATGCTTGCTAAGATTTACACTTGCAGAAAGCTCCTCTATTGTAATAGAGTTCATATAATTTTCGCTGATATAATCAAGAATAGCCTTGATATTCTTAGTTGTATTATTTTTGAGAGTAGTATCATAATCAATCTTTTCAAAGCATTCTGCGAAAAATACATAGAAAAGTTCATAGAGCTTAGATTTGATAGTAAGCTCATAGAAATCCCTTTTCTTATCATAAGTATCAACTATTGAAAGATATATATCACGAATCTTGCTATAAGATGGGTGGTCACGCTTTATTATATAAGGCATAGAGAGCTGTCTTTCATAAAAAGGTGTAAAATATCTAATAGAGCAAGCGTCTGTTGAATTATTTGTAAGCATACTCATATTAAACATCATAGTAAGCATATGTGCTTCATTACCATTATATTGCTTAAAAGAATGAAGAACACAAGGAGGAATAATAGCAATATCATTTTCCTCTGCAACATATGTTTCAAGGTCAATGTTAAATTCAACATATCCGCCTTTAACATATACTATCTCTATCTCCTCGTGCCAGTGCATCGGAAAGGAGTTAAAGTATTCAGGCATTCTTGTCCTATAAATATCAAAAGGAAGGAGAAAATCTCCGTGTTGAACTGCCTCTTTTAAAGACAGTATTTCTTCGTTAGTGTATTTTTCGTTAGTTTTGCTCATTTTTACCGTCCTTTAGTCATACAAAAGCTTAGTATTAAGATTTCTACAAAATTTTAAAATTTAACTCAGTCTGATTATAAAATCAATGAATATCTGAAATTCTTATGGTTAATATAATGTTATTTATTTTAAAATAACAAATTGAATGTAAAAATCCATATATATCACAATAGTATTATAATACAGAAAAAACAATTCATCAATAGCAATAAAATGCTCTTTTATCTTTAAAAGTAACACATATCAGTAAAAAGCATCAATTTAAAAATTCGCACAAAAGTACAAATTGTAAAATTGAGTTATATTTTAATATATATGCTTAATTCATAGTTCAAGCTATAAATTAAGCAGGTGACATTTTTACTCTGCTCACCTGCTTAATTCAGTTATCTAAAGATTATAATTATCTTGATGAATACCCGTTGTTACTATTTCCACGAGAACCTCTGCCAGAGCGTCTTGAGCTGCCTTCATTAAAACGCTTGAGGTCGGACATTTTTTCATCGCTTGTCTGTTTAAATTTAGACATCATATCTTCAAAGCTTGTTGCCTCAGGTCGCTTAGAACTCTGCCATTCAAAGTTTCCTGGTCTGCCAGGACTTTGAGTGCCACCTTGTCTTTTAGAACCGCCATTTGGCTTAGGAGCTGGTGGCAAAGCCTTTTTCATAGAAAGACCTATCTTACCCTCAGGAGTGATAGACATAACTTTAACCTTGACAACCTGTCCTATCTTAACAAAATCGCTAATTTCTTTTACATAAGTCTGAGCGACTTCAGAAATATGCACCATACCTGTTTTTCCTTCTGGTAAGTCAACAAAAGCTCCGAATTTAGTTATTCCGCTAACTTTACCCTCAAGAACATCTCCTACTGCAAGACCCATAGTGAAAATTTTTCCTCCCCTTAATTTCCGGCTATATTTTGAAAAACACGCACTCCGCTTTTAGCATAGCCGAGTCGCAATGCTTCCTGCCTTAGATACTCCTCACATTCTTTTTCCTCATCAGTTTTGTTTTCAGCAGTTGTTTGCTTCTTCTTTTCTGGTTGAGAAGAAGCTTGAACTAAATTCTCATTTTGGCTTGATTCTTCATTACTGCTTGATTCTTCAACTGGATTTGCAACCTCGCTCACTGTGAGTTTGCTTGCCTGTTCAGCAAGCTGTGATTTTTTTTCGAGGTCAAGAGTTTTCATTTGAGCCATTTCAAGCTTATTATTAACATTTTCAAGCTCAGTACGGCTCTGCTGAATTTTAATCTGCTGGTCTACTATTGTAACCAGAATAAAAATAAAAAACGCCACAACCGCAATTCTGAGAATGTAATTTTTCTTTGGTTTTATTCTGTTTTTTACTTTTCTTTTTTTCATAGAAAGCACCTTTTAAAATACTATCATAAGTCACTATAATATAAATTATTATACAATAAGTACCAAATAACTTTCAAGTAATTTTCAAAATTTTTTACGAAATATTTAAAATTTAAGTGCTTTTTTAGAATAAAGGCACTTTTATTTTACTTTTTTTATTGAATATTGCAAGTTTACATAATGTAAGTTCTATGATAGCCACTAATTACCAATCAAATCCCAAATTCTCATATATTTTTTTCGCTTTAATTTAAGCTATTCATATGATATAATATACTTAAAATAGATTTTATGGAGGTATTTTTCATGTCCGATTTTAAAGAAATAAATATTACCGAGCTCACTGCAAGTCCTTATAATCTTTTTAATAAAGATTGGGCCTTGCTTACAGCAGGAAATTCAGAAAAATTTAATACAATGACTGTAAGCTGGGGTGGCGTTGGTATCCTTTGGAATAAAAATGTTGCAACTGTCTATGTCAGAAAATCTCGCTATACACTCGAATTTATAGATAAATTCGACCATTTTTCACTAACCTTTGGCGGTGACTCTATGCGCAAAGCTTTAACTTTCTGCGGAAAAAATTCTGGCAGAGATTATGATAAGGTTAAGGAAACAGGTATCACACCTTTATTTGATGAAAAGGTTCCATATTTTAAAGAAGGCAAGCTTATCTTAATCTGTAAAAAGCTCTATCGTCAAGAAATGAATGCTGAATCCTTTATAGATAAAGACATTATAGATAAATGTTACAGCGACAATGATTATCACATTATTTTCATTGGAGAAATTGAAAAAGCTCTTATTAAGGAGTAAAATATGCGTTCTATTATCGTAACAGGTGGCTCAAGAGGTATTGGTTCAGAAATTTGTACTACACTTTCAAAGGCAGGCTATGCAGTTGCAATAAACTATAACCATTCTGCCGAAAAAGCTCTTGTACTTTGCAAAGAAATTCAAGAGCAAGGTGGCACAGCTATCGCCATTCATGGTGATATTTCAGATACAGCTGATGTAAAAAACCTCTTTGAACAAACATATAGAAGCTTTGGTACACCTTATGCTCTTATAAATAATGCTGGAATTGCTCTACAAAATAGCCTTATCCAAGACATCAGCGATGAACAGCTTGAGGCCGTAATATCAACAAATCTTCTTGGTGCGATAAAATGCTCTCGTGAAGCAACACGATATATGGTTTCTGAGCATTGTGGAAGAATTATAAATATATCGTCTATTTGGGGAGAAGTCGGTGCCTCTTGTGAGGTAGTATATTCCGCATCTAAAGCTGGAATAATAGGTCTTACAAAGGCTCTTGCAAAAGAACTTGCACCAAGCGGAATTACCGTAAACTGCATAGCTCCTGGAGTTATAAGCACAGATATGATTTCGTGCTATACTCAGGAGGATATTGATATACTTCGTGACGAAACGCCTCTTGGAAGAATAGGCACTTCTAAGGATATTTCTAATGCAGTGGAATTTCTCATATCTGATAAAGCTTCATTCATTACTGCTCAAGTTCTCGGTGTAAACGGTGGATTTGGCATATAAAATTTAATATTCTATTTAAAGATAAAAAGTGGTGGAGCTTAAGGCCCATCACTTTTATTTCTTATCAATGTTTATTTACAATACTACTGCTATTACATATATATTAGTGAATTTTTTGTTCATCATTAGAAGTTATAAATTGGTCTATACTTGGATATTTTTTTATTGCTACTACTGAAATAATTAATTATATATATGAGAGTTGTGTTTGTATGAATTTACATTTTAAAGTAATTGTTCAATTTTTTAAATTTTTTATCAAATATGCTTGAACTGTGATTTCTACTCTGATATAATAAGACAACACAAGAAATATAGGAGTGCGGATTTAATGAAAACTTCAAGTACAGCATTAAGACTTAATGAATTTATGCAGAAAAATGGTTTAAAACAAATTGATATTATAAATCGTGCAAAACCATTTTGTAGTGAATATGGTGTAAAACTTAGTAAATCTGACCTCAGCCAATATGTTTCTGGAAAGGTAGAACCAGGACAAAATAAACTCTATATTCTTGCAAGAGCATTAAATGTATCTGAAGCGTGGCTTATGGGATACGAAGTTAAAAACGCAACCAATAAAAACGAATCTCAAAACATACAAACAAACTCAGAAGTAAAAGATGAAATACTTAGTATGCTGATTAGGAACTATGAAAAAATGACAGAATCAGCTAAATACGCACTTTTTGAATATTCAGAATTTATGATAAGTAAGTCTGAAAATCTATGTCCACAATAAAGCATAAACATTACAGAAAATAGTAAGCTTTTAGATTAAAAATTTGACATTTTATTTTGAAGAATATACAAATATATCAGTTTTACTATGTGTCAATATTCTTTTGGCATAACGAGACCTCATATGGCAATTTTTATTCTGCCGTAGGAGGTTTGTTTTTTTATTGTCCATTTGTTACGAACTTTTTCAATTTTCTGCCACTTGTAATTATACTTTATGCTATTTTTTTCGGGTTACCACAATTATTGATATTGAGCCAAAAACTAAAAGCACTTGGACTTCTTTACGAAGTCCAAGTGCTTTTTGATGTGCTTAATTATATTTTATCGTTCTTTTGAGCGAAGTATATAAATAGCAATTATAGCTTTTGGGACTGATGGTTCAGAGTTGCGTTCACAAATAGTTGCGATTTACTCTCTGCCAAGTAAGTAGTCTATCGAAACCTCAAGTATATCAGCAAGTGCAACAAGCTCAATATCTGTGACAGAACGAATCTGACCTTCAAGCTTAGAAAGACCAGAGGCATTCATATCAACACCATTGACCTGCAACTGTGCAAGTAATTCCTTTTGTTTAATGCCTTTGCTTTTACGAGCAGCTTCAACTCTTGCACCGATAAGGTTACGATTGCCCAGTGCCTGCTTACGCAATCTCATCAAATATCCTCCTAACCATTTATTATACTATGTATTATACTTTAACTTATGCTAAATAACAATAGCTAATTTGTAAGAAATGACAAAGAGGTTTTAGTTTATATTGCACAGCAAATAAATATTAAAATTTACAAGTAGAAATATGATAGAGGTAAAATTAAGACAAAATTTGCAAATAGAAAAAACAAATGCTTATATTTAAAGCGAAAATTCGCAATGATATACGCAATAATGCGGCGACCGAGCCTATAAGCCGGGTTCTGTCGTGAACAGCCATCTATCTTGGCAGGGCGTTACCGCCACTGCTCGATGCCACCTAAGCGAAGCCATCGGGCCGATGTTGAATGCTTCTGTGCGGTGTTGCTCCGAATAGGGTTTACAGGGCCACACAGTCTCCCGTGTGCCGGTGAGCTCTTACCTCGCCTTTCCACCCTTACCTGAAAGACTCAGGCGGTATATCTCTGTTGCACTATCCCTGGGGTCGCCCCCGGCGGCCGTTAGCCGTTATTCTTGCCCTATGGAGCCCGGACTTTCCTCGGGTGAAGCCTTTCGGCTTTCATCCGCAGCTGTTCAGCTCGCTCGCAAAAGATATTTTACTATATTTTTAACCGAATGTCAAATGCTTATGCTAATCAAAGCTTTGCAACGCCTGATTTTCTTGCGGCCTTCATAACAGCCTCAGCAACAGCCTTGCCTACTCTTCTATCAAATGCTTTTGGCAGAATATATTCATCATTAAGCTCATCATCAGAAACGAGAGAAGCAATCGCATAGGAAGCAGCAGCTTTCATCTCTTCGTTGATTTCGCTTGCACGACAATCCAAAGCACCTCTGAAAATTCCTGGGAAAGCAAGAACATTATTGATTTGATTTGGAAAATCTGAACGACCTGTTCCTACTATTCTTGCACCTGCTTTCTTAGCAACATCAGGCATAATTTCAGGTGTAGGGTTAGCCATAGCAAAGATGATTGGCTCATCTGCCATAGATTTCACCATTTCTTCATTTACGATATTTGGTGCGGAAACACCGATGAAGAGGTCAGCATTCTTCATAGCGTCTGCAAGAGTACCAGTCTTTTTAGAACGGTTTGTGATTGTAGACATATACTGCTGTTCTGGGTTGAGTCCGTCCATACCCTCGTAAATAATGCCAGCTCTGTCTACCATTGTAAGATTTTTAAGACCGAGGTTGAGGAGGTGCTTTGCAATAGCTATACCTGCTGAACCTGAGCCATTGATAACGGCATTGATTTCGCCAAGGTCCTTCTTGACAACCTTCAATGCGTTGAGAACAGCAGCCGCAACTATAATTGCAGTTCCGTGCTGGTCATCGTGAAAAACAGGAATATCGCAGATTTCTTTGAGCTTTCTTTCAATCTCAAAGCATCTTGGAGCAGCAATATCCTCAAGGTTGATTCCGCCGAAACTTCCAGAAATAAGATATACTGTTCTTACAATTTCATCAACATCTTTGGAACGAACACAAATAGGGAAGGCGTCAACTCCTGCAAATTCCTTAAATAAAGCACATTTGCCCTCCATAACAGGCATACCAGCCTCAGGTCCTATATCGCCAAGTCCGAGAACGGCTGTACCATCGGTTATAACAGCAACTAAATTGCTTCTGCGTGTAAGTTGGAAAGACTTTTCATAGTCCTTTTGTATCTCAAGGCAAGGCTCTGCAACGCCAGGAGTATAAGCGAGGGACAAATCTTTTGTATCATTGACGGAAACACGAGAAACGACCTCGATTTTTCCTTGCCATTCGTAGTGTTTTTGCAATGATTCTTCTCTGATATTCATCATAGACTTCCTTTCAAATTCAATATCTTAATAAATTTTAGTACATCAAAGAGTTTTTGTAAAGTGCTTAATTGCAAAATTTGACATTTTTCCCAATTAGCTAGCTAACTTCCCAAAGACAATTAAAAGTTTCGCTCGAGACTTTTCAAAGGCTCGTAGGTCAAGGGCAACGCCTTTGTCGCTCTCCGCAGAGAGCGAAACACTTTTGGGCGAAGCCCAACATTTGTTTTTTCTTAGGCGAACGCAGTTCGCCTTTATCGACTAATATTGCTAACAAGATAAAATTAAGCAGTGGACAAAGTCCACCGCTTTAGAATCAAAGAATGTTAAGGGCGTTGCCCTTAAAACCCACCAAAGGCTCTGCCTTTGGAAACCGCAAGCTTTTGAAAAAGCTTGTGCAAAACTTTTAAGTGTCTTGAGAAATTTGCTAACTAACTTTAGGGACGAACTTTGTTCGCCCGCTCGGTAACTAATTGGAATTTTCTTTATCTTCATTTTTTTGCGTATCGCTTTGCTTATCTGGATTATCTTTATATGCTGATTGAATTTTGCTTACAAAGCCTGGGAAGAATGTTGAACTATTCAGTCTGCCTCGATAATCGCTCATTTCATAATGATTGAGATAGCTCATTGCATAGCCAAGAATAAGCCAGAAGATAAGTACCTTAAAAGATACATCAAGCAGAAGTGTAATTTCAAACATTGAGTAAACACAATATGCCGCCAAAAATGCAAGCAGACAAGGCAACATCTCACGCTCAGTATCATTTTTGTTGCGTTTTTTGAAAATGCAGATGAGCATACTTTTTGCAATCTTTACTGCAAAGATTATAAAGAAAGTAAAGCCTACAACTCCAAAGCTTACAAGTATAGTTACGAAACCATTGTGGAAATCGGAATATTTTAATCCACCGAGATACTTTTCGCCATATAGAACAATATTTCTTGGAGCAACTCCAAAGATAGGGTAGAGTAAAAAAAGTTTTATTGCTTGTTTAAGGAGTGGAATTCTTCCGCTGTCGATATTTTTATTTTCATGGGTAAAGGTTGTTGTCTTTTTATCTCTGAAAATGTTTTCTGTATGGGTATTGTCACTTGGAAGATATTTATTGTTATCAGCTTTTGAGGTTTCACTTGATTTTGAAGTGTTTTCCGACTTGGAAGATTTGTTTTCTGGAATTTTGGAATTTTCGGATTTTGGAATTGTGCTTGTTACTTCTATACTTTGGCTTTCTGAAAATTTTCTTTCAGATTCAAGCAATGTGGCAAAGCCTTCTTGAGCAAAAGACCTTATGGTTAAAAATGAAAAGGCAAATATCACACAGGCAAGAATTAATGAAATTATTCTGAACATAAAATTAAATGTTCTTACGGTATCACTGTTTCTGAAAATTTTATAGAATGCTATGAAACAAACATAGATTATTATGAATACAAGTGAACCGTTTGAGTCAGAGAGAAAGAGTGAAACTAAGTTTATAAAAAGACATATTCCATAGTAAAGACTTACTCTAAAGGTAAATTTAGAAACAGCCTTGTGCCTTAAATAAAGTATATGGCAGAAGATAACACCGATAACAGCATAAAACGCCAAAAGATTGGCATTTGTGAATATGCCGACAAAGCGATTATCCTTTATGCTTATGTAATAATCCATAAACATAAAGCCTTTTTTAGAGAATAGGAGTATTACGATACTTATGGCCATAAGTATGGTTGTTGATGAAAGAAAAAACTTAAAGAAGAAGGTCATTTCTCTTTTTGCAGCCTCGTGAGTTTTTTCAGCATATAATCCATAAAACAGAAAGAAGCAGAGAATAACATAATAAATCATAAAAAGATTTTCATGTATGTTATATGCGAAGTTTACTGCAACAGAAATGAGTCCTGAGGCAATGAATAGAGTTATTATTGGTAAGTGCTTGATTTTTCTTAATTTCATCTCTTTTATAAGCTTTATGTATAAAACGATTCCTGCCCATACATATATTGGAGCAGCTAAAAAATAGCAAGCAGCATCTATCACACAAACAGAACCAAAAAACAGCAGACAAAGCAATGAAAATCTTATAGCAGAGGTATTCATGAGCAAGGCTGTTATTTCCTTTTTTGTGATATTCATTATAGGTATACACCACCAGTCGTATTACTTGAGTACGGCGATAACCGTCATAAACATAACTTTTAAATCGAAAAAAATATTGAATTTTTCTGTGTATTCAAGATTTATTTTCATCTTTAAGGGGAGAACATCTTCTACATAAACCTTGTCTGCATCATCAGCATCTTTCAAAAGCTTTTCTTCATCTTTAAATTTTATGCTCGTAAGTGAAGTTACTCCAGCAGGGAGTAGGAGGCTTGCCATCATTTCAGGCGTATAACACTTGACATATTTCATAACTTCAGGCCTTGTGCCAACAAAGCTCATACTTCCTGATAGAATGTTAAAGAGCTGCGGTAATTCATCAAGCCTTGTTTTTCGCAAGAAATGCCCTGCACGAGTAACACGAGAATCGTGGTCAACGGTAACCTGTGAACCAATAGCTTCAGCATTTTGAACCATTGTTCTAAATTTTATGATATGAAAAATCTTTCCATAACGGGTGACTCTTTCTTGCCGAAAAAAAACGCTGCCTTTTGAATCGCATTTAACCCAAATCGCAACAATCAAAAAAATAGGTGAAAGCACAATCAACATAATTAAAGCAAGAATAAAATCAAGTATACGCTTAAAAAGCAGACTTGCCGTCTTTTTGGAAAGTATATCATAATATTTTCTTACATCATCATTTTTCATATTTTTGGGAAGCCTGTCCCAACTTCGGAGGAGCATATCTGTACACACCTTTTTATAAATTTATTTATATATTATACAATAAATTACTGCTCTTTGCAACAAATTCACAGTTATATTATATATGCCTAAATTTGAAAAAAAAGGGATTTTTAGTAAAAAAGTGATAATCTAAATTCACTACTTAAAGGGTAAGTGAAATTAAGAACATTGCTATTAAAACCTATGATACTTAGTTAAATTATGTATGATTATAAAAAATGCCCCGAATATTGTTGGTGCTTATGCCAAACAATATCCGGGGATTGTAGTTTTATAGAAAGGGATAGGAGTAATTTAGTTTATTAGGTTTGCTGTTCTATTAATATACACCCTGTGCAATCATAGTATCTGCAACCTTCTCGAAGCCTGCAATGTTAGCACCCATTACATAATCGCCCTTATGACCATACTTTTCAGCAGCAGCAGCGATATTTGTAAAGATATTAACCATAATGCCCTCGAGCTTAGCGTCAACTTCTTCAAATGTCCAAGAAAGTCTTTGACTATTTTGTGACATTTCGAGTGCAGAAGTAGCAACACCACCTGCATTAGCAGCCTTACCTGGAGCAAAGAGAATACCATTCTCTTGGAACATCTTTGTAGCTTCAAGTGTTGTAGGCATATTAGCACCTTCAGCAACAGCCTTTACGCCGTTTTTGATAAGGTTCTGTGCACCCTCAACATCAAGCTCGTTCTGTGTTGCACATGGAAGAGCAACATCGCAAGGAATTGTCCAAAGGAATTTGCCCTCGTGATATTCTGCATTTGGACGATACTTTGTATACTCAGAAAGTCTTGCACGCTTAACTTCCTTGATTTCCTTAACAGCAGCAACATCAATGCCTTCCTTGTCGTATACCCAGCCTGTTGAATCAGCAAGAGTAACAACATTAGCACCCATCTGCTGTGCCTTCTGTGTAGCATAGATAGCAACATTACCAGCACCAGAGATACAAACTGTCTTACCAGCAATATCCATGCCGTTTTGCTTGAGCATTTCTTTTGTGAGATAGAGAAGACCGTAGCCTGTTGCCTCTGTTCTTGCAAGAGAACCACCATAGTTAAGTCCCTTACCTGTGAGAACGCCTTCATAAACATTGCGGATTCTCTTATACTGACCAAAGAGGTAGCCGATTTCACGAGCACCAACACCAATGTCACCAGCAGGAACATCAGTATCAGCACCAATGTGTCTATAAAGCTCAGTCATAAAGCTTTGGCAGAAAGCCATGATTTCACGGTCGCTCTTACCCTTAGGGTCGAAGTCAGAACCACCCTTGCCGCCGCCGATTGGAAGACCTGTGAGGGAGTTCTTGAAAATCTGCTCGAAACCGAGGAACTTAATGATACCAAGGTTTACTGATGGGTGAAGTCTAAGACCGCCCTTGTAAGGACCGATAGCGCTGTTGAATTGGATACGGAAGCCACGGTTTACCTGTGTCTTACCGTTATCGTCAACCCAAGCAACTCTGAACATGAGCTGTCTTTCAGGCTCTGTAATTCTTTCGATAATAGCGTTTTCCTGATACTTAGGATTCTGCTCGAAAACTGGTTCGAGAGAGTTAAGAACCTCAGTTACTGCCTGAATGAATTCAGGTTGAGCAGGGTTCTTTGCCTTAATTTTTTCAAGTTGTTCACTTACATATGACATTGAAGCCACTTCCTTATATTGAAGATTGATTTGCAAGTATTTTCAGAAGAAAAATCACTTAGATATTTGAAATAAAACAAATTTGTATGGATATCTTCCTTAATACCTTGCATATTTTATCATATAATTTTCCATAAATCAAACAAAAATTGTAAAAATATAATAAACTAATAAAATTTTGTCAACTTATACACAAATAGTACTGCATTTTTGGCAAAAATTATAGTAAATCATTCAAAAAGACACCGTAAAAGCATAGACTTTTGATAATATATGAGCAAATATGAAATTTTTTGAAAAAATTATGCAAAATCATAGAAAAAATAAATCGTCTTTCTGGCTCTTGCTTAAATCGTCGAAATGAAGTATAATATATGCGTATGATTTTTTTATTTTGTCAATTTAAGTTTGGAGGACTTTGAATATGGAAAAGAAAGAGCTTATTTACGAAGGCAAGGCAAAAAAGGTTTACGCAATGGACGACCCTGATTACTGTATGGTAGAATATAAGGACGACGCTACTGCTTTTAATGGTCTTAAAAAAGGCACAATCAGAGGTAAGGGCGTAGTTAATAATAAGATGTCTAACTTTATGTTCAAGCTTCTTGCAGAAAAAGGCATCGAAACACATTTCGTAAAGGAAATCAGCGATAGAGAAACTATCGTTAAGAAGGTTTCTATCGTTCCTCTCGAGGTTATTATCCGTAACAAGGCAGCAGGCAGCCTCGCAAAGAAGCTCGGCCTTGAGGAAGGTATGGAGCTTAAATGCCCAATCCTTGAGTTTTCATATAAGAATGACGAGCTTGGCGACCCTATGATTAACAATTCACAGGCTATCGCTTGCGGTATCGCAACTCAGGAAGAAATTGATGTTATCAGCGATATGGCTTATAAAATAAACGACTATATGAAGGAATTCTTTGCAGGCGTAGGCGTTGAGCTTATCGACTTTAAGCTTGAGTTTGGCAAGTTCCACGATAAGATTATACTTGCTGACGAGATTTCTCCTGATACTTGCCGTTTCTGGGATATTAAGACACACGAGAAACTCGACAAGGACCGTTTCCGCAGAGATATGGGCGGCGTAGAAGAAGCTTATGCTGAGATGATGAAAAGAATTGGCCTTGCATAATCTTTTTATAAACAATTTTATAATGCTAACAGGACGGTGAAACCTTTTGGACAGCAGCAAATTTTCAGACTGTTTCTCCGAGGAGCTGCATGAAGAATGTGGTGTTTTCGGAGTATATAGTGATGGTGCTATAAACCCAGCTTATGCTTCATATAATGGACTTCTTGCTTTACAGCACAGAGGTCAGGAGAGTTGCGGAATTGCCGTTAACGACAGAGGCGTAATCAGCTATCATAAGGATATGGGACTTGTAAGCGAAGTATTTTCTAAGGAAACCTTAGCTTCACTTGAAGGTCAGATGTCCGTTGCTCATGTCAGATATTCAACCGCAGGCGGAAGCGTTCCTGAAAACGCTCAACCGCTTGTAATGAGATATGTTAAGGGTGTTCTTGCTATCGCTCATAACGGCAACCTTACTAATGCTGTTGAGATTCGTAAAGAGCTTGAGCATCGAGGGGCAATTTTTCAGACAACAATCGACTCTGAAGTAATCGCTTATTTGATTGCAAGAGAGCGTGTTCATTCACATTCTGTTGAGGCTGCCGTAAGTGCGGCTATGAAACAGCTTGATGGCTCATATTCACTATTGGTTATGAGTCCAAGAAAGCTAATTGCGGCTCGTGACCCTCATGGCTTCAGACCGCTATGTATGGGTAAGCTTGAAGGCTCTTATGTTTTCGCTTCTGAATCTTGTGCATTAGATGCTGCGGGTGCAGAATTTGTAAGAGATATTGAGCCTGGCGAAATTGTTGTTGTTGATGATAGAGGCATTACCTCAATCAAAGATAACTGCCCTAAGAAAAGCAAGAAATCTCTTTGCGTTTTTGAGTATATTTATTTCGCAAGAACAGACTCTATAATTGATGGAATTGGCGTTTACGAATCTCGTAAAGAGGCTGGAAGAATCCTTGCAAGAGAGTTCCCAGTTGACGCTGATTTGGTTATTGGTGTTCCTGAATCGGGAATAGATGCTGCTATTGGTTATAGTGAAGAATCGGGAATCCCTTATGAAAAGGGAATCGTTAAGAATAACTATATCGGCAGAACATTTATTAAGCCGACACAGCAGGAGCGTGCAAAGAGCGTTCGTCTTAAACTTAATCCACTTCTTACAAGTGTTAAGGGTAAGAGAGTTGTTATGATAGATGATTCTATCGTTCGTGGCACAACCTGCGATAGAATAGTAACTATGCTTAGAAAAGCAGGTGCTAAGGAGGTTCACCTCCGCATAAGTTCACCGCCATTTACTTGGCCTTGCTATTACGGAACAGATATTCCGTCTAAGGGTGAGCTTATTGCCTGCAAACATACTGTTGATGAGATTTGCAAAATCAGTGGAGCAGACTCTCTTGGCTATTTGCCGGCGGATAAGCTTTCACAGATGCTTTTGAATAAAGCAAATGGTATTTGTACTGCTTGCTTTACTGGAAAATACCCAACAGAAATACCTCAAAAATTACTTGAAGGTAAGGAAAGAGGCGGAGTTGACTTTGACAAGAAGCTTGTCAAGGATAAGCAATAATTTGCCGATTTCAGTATTTTTAAGATGAAAGGAATTTAAGATTATGGCTAAAGATACCTATGAATCTCCTCTTTCGTCAAGATATGCCGATAAGGAAATGAAATATCTTTTTTCTCCTGATAAGAAATTCAGAACATGGAGAAAGCTTTGGATTGCTCTTGCAGAATCTGAAATGGAGCTTGGACTTCCTATTACACAGGAGCAGATTGACGAGCTTAAAGCACACGCTGATGACATAAACTATGATGTTGCAGAAGAAAGAGAAAAGTTAGTTCGTCACGATGTTATGTCACATGTTTATGCATATGGTGTACAATGCCCGAATGCAAAGGGAATTATTCATCTCGGAGCAACCTCTTGCTATGTTGGTGACAACACAGATGTTATCATTATGACAGAGGCTTTGCGTATAGTTGAGAAAAAGCTTGTCGGAGTTATCCGCACACTTTCTGATTTTGCAAGAAAATATAAGGACCTTCCTACACTTGCATTCACACATTTTCAGCCAGCACAGCCTACAACAGTAGGTAAGCGTGCTACACTTTGGATTCAGGACCTTCTTATGGACCTCGAAGATGTAAGGTACCAGCTTTCTAAGGCAAAGCTTCTCGGCTGCAAGGGTACAACAGGTACACAGGCAAGCTTCCTTGAACTTTTTGAGGGCGACCACGAAAAGTGTCGTGAGCTTGACAGAAGAATTGCTGCAAAGCTTGGCTATGATTCTTGCTTTGCTGTTTCAGGACAGACATATTCCAGAAAGCTTGATAGCCAAATCTTGAATGTTCTTGCAGGAATTGCACAGAGTGCTACAAAATTCTCTAATGATATAAGACTTCTTCAGCATCTTAAAGAGATTGAAGAGCCATTCGAGAAAAATCAGATAGGTTCTTCTGCTATGGCATATAAGAGAAATCCTATGCGTTCAGAGCGTATAGCGTCACTTTCAAGATATGTTATGGTTGATGTACTTAATCCATATATTACAGCAGCTACACAGTGGTTCGAGAGAACTCTCGATGACTCAGCTAATAAGAGATTGAGCATACCTGAGGGCTTCCTTGCTATTGATGCAGTTCTTAACTTGTATCTTAATGTGAGTGACGGACTTGTAGTTTATGATAAGGTTATAGAAAAGCGTCTGCGTTCTGAGTTACCATTTATGGCAACTGAGAATATTATGATGGACGCAGTAAAGCGTGGCGGTGACCGTCAGGAACTTCATGAGCGTATTCGTGAACTTTCTGTTGAAACTGGCTACGAAATTAAGGCAGAGGGTAAGGAAAATCATCTCTTTGAGAAGATTGCAAAAGACCCTATCTTTGGTGTAACCTTAGAGGAGCTTGAGGAGCATCTCAAGCCAGAAAACTATGTTGGCAGAGCACCTCAGCAAACAGAAGATTTTCTCAATGATGTTGTAGCACCTGTTTTAGCAGAATATGAGAATATTGCTGTTGAAGAGGTTGAAATTAACGTATAAAAAAATACTTACAGTGCAAGAGATATGTACTATTTTGTGCATATCTCTAAAACTGTTTTTATAAGCATATGGGTGTCGGCATATGGCTAAGATGCGAATGATGAAATATTAAACGGGCGAGTACAGTTCGCCCCTACAATTTGCTAATAGGTTTTGCAAAGCAAAATCAATTACACAAATTGACAGCGGAGGCACTCCGCTCCTTAACGACAAAAAATGAAAGGTTGGATTTTAATTATGGTAAAAGCTATTGTTGGTGCAAACTGGGGAGATGAAGGCAAGGGCAAGATAACTGATGTGCTTGCAGCAAACTCGGATATGGTTATCCGTTTTCAGGGAGGAAGCAACGCAGGACACACTATCATAAATAACTATGGCCGTTTCGCTCTTCATCAGCTTCCAAGTGGTGTTTTCTATGATAATATCACAAATATTATCGGAAACGGTGTTGCACTTAATGTTGATAATTTTATCAACGAACTTAAGAGCCTTGAGGAACAAGGTGTAAAGAATGTGCATATACTGGTATCTGACAGAGCTCAAATCGTAATGCCTTATCATATTCTTTTCGATTGCTATGAGGAGGAAAGACTTTCAAAAGAAAGCTTTGGCTCTACTAAGTCTGGTATTGCTCCTTTCTATTCTGATAAATTTGCTAAAATTGGTTTTCAGGTAAATGAGCTTTATGATGATACTGACTCATTAAGAAAGAAGCTTGAAAGAATTCTTGAGGTTAAGAATTTAACTATTAAGAACCTCTATCACAAAGAAGAGCTTAGTGTTGACGAGATTTTCAATAAGCTTATGGAATATAAAGAAATGCTTGAGCCTTATGTTGCTTCAACATTTGACATCGTTAATGACGCTGTTAAGGCTGGAAAGAACATTCTTCTTGAGGGACAGCTTGGCACACTTAAAGATACTGATTTCGGTATCTATCCAATGGTTACTTCCTCAAATACAATCGCCGGCTATGGTGCTGTTGGTGCAGGCGGTATTCCTCCATATGAAATTAAAGAAATTGTTACGGTTGTTAAGGCATACTCAAGCTCTGTTGGTGCAGGCGAATTTGTAAGCGAAATTCATGATGAAGAAGAAGCAGAGGAACTTCGTAAGCGTGGCGGAGATAAGGGCGAATATGGTGCAACAACAGGTCGTCCAAGAAGAGTTGGCTGGCTTGACCTTGTTGCAACTCGTTATGGTTGTAAGGTTCAGGGTGCAACACAGGTTGCTTTCACAGTTATTGACGCTCTTGGTTATCTTGATGAGATTCCTGTTGTTGTTGCTTATGAGCTTGACGGCGAAAGAATTGATTACTTCCCATCAACAACAAAGCTTAAGAGATGCAAGCCTATTATTGAGGTTCTTCCTGGCTGGAAGTGCGATATTCGTGGAATTAAGGAATATGATAAGCTTCCTGAAAATTGCAGAAAGTATATCGAATTTGCTGAGAAGGCAGTCGGTGTTCCTTTCAAGATGATTTCTAATGGACCTAAGCGTGAGGACATCATTCTAAGATAAGACCGGAGGGATTATTTTGTGTGGTATAGTTGGATACATAGGCTATGAACAAGCGGCTCCTAACCTTTTAAGTGGACTTGAAAAGCTTGAATATCGTGGTTACGATTCAGCAGGTGTCTGTGTTTATGACGGAGAAAAACTCAATGTTTTTAAGGCAAAGGGCAAGCTAAAAATTCTTAGTGATATGATTGATGGTGGCAAAGCTGTTAAAGGTACAGTTGGTATAGGCCATACAAGATGGGCTACTCACGGCGAACCATCAGATGCAAATTCACACCCTCATCTGAGCGATTCAGGTAAATTTGCTGTTGTTCACAACGGAATAATAGAAAATTATATTAAGCTTAAAGACCATCTTATTCGCAGAGGAGTAAAATTTTACTCTGAAACGGATACAGAGGTTATAGCACAGCTTTTGGATTATTATTATACTGGAGATATTATTGATACTGTTATCAAGGTTCTTTCTAAGGTTAATGGTTCATATGCCCTTGGCATAATTTGTCTTGATAATCCCGATCAGATTATTGCAGTAAGAAAAGAAAGTCCACTCATTATCGGACTTGGCAAGAATGAAAACTACATTGCAAGTGATATTCCTGCAATTCTTGAAAAGACAAGAGATATTTATCGTCTTGATGCAGATGAAATTGCTATTATTACAAGTTCAGATGTTAAGATTATTAACACTGATAAAGACGAAGTTAAAAAAGAAGTTCAGCATATAAACTGGGACATTTCTGCTGCTGAAAAGGGCGGTTATGAAACATTTATGTTTAAAGAAATTATGGAACAGCCGAAGGCTTTTCGTGATACTATAAATCCAAGAATCAAAGATAATAGAATTGTCTTTGATGAAATAAACCTTACACCTGAACAGTTTAAAAGCTTTAAAAAGATTTGTATAGTTGCTTGTGGTTCTGCATATCATGTAGGCGTTGTTGCAAAATATGTATTTGAACAGACATTGAGAATTCCTGTTGAGGTTGATGTTGCTTCGGAATTCCGTTATAGAAATCCGATTGTCGATGATAAAACCCTTGTGATAGTAATAAGTCAGTCTGGTGAAACAGCTGACACTCTCGCAGCACTCAGAGAGGCAAAGAGTTATGGCGCTTATATTCTTTCTATTGTAAATGTTGTTGGAAGCGCTATTGCAAACGAATCTGATGATGTTGTTTATACATGGGCAGGTCCTGAAATTGCTGTTGCCACAACAAAAGCTTATAGTACACAGCTTGCAGTTGTCTATCTCCTTACAATCTATTTTGGAGATATTCTTGGAATAATTTCCGAAACAGACTATAAAAAATATCTTTCTGAGCTTAGACTTATTCCAGATAAAATAGAGCAGATTCTTAAAAATAAAGAAGATATTCAGTATTTTGCATCACAGCAATTTGATAACAGAGATATATTCTTTATTGGCAGAAATCTTGATTATGCTCTTTCTCTCGAGGGCTCGCTCAAGCTAAAGGAAATCTCTTATATTCATTCGGAGGCATATGCAGCTGGTGAACTGAAGCATGGAACTATTTCTCTTATAGAAGATGGTACACTTGTAGTTGCTCTCGCAACACACGAAAATCTTTTTGAGAAAACTATGAGTAATGTCGTTGAGGTTAAATCCAGAGGTGCGGTTGTTCTTGGACTTACCTGTGAAAACCACCCCGAAATTGAAAAAAGCGTTGATTTTGCTTTTTATATACCAAAGACCTGTGATATTATGTTGCCATCCTTGGCAGTAATTCCGTTGCAGCTTTTCGCTTATTATGTCGCTTCTTTAAAGGGCTGTGATATTGATAAGCCGAGAAATCTCGCAAAGTCTGTAACAGTTGAATAAGTTTTTGAGGTGAAAATGATGGAAATTAAAAATGAAGCGGTTCTGATTCTCGACTTCGGAGGTCAGTATAGCCAGCTTATCGCAAGAAGAGTTCGTGAGCTTAATGTTTATTGTGAGATTAAGCCATATAGAATTTCTGCTGAGGAGATTAAGCAGGGCAACTATAAGGGAATTATTTTCTCTGGTGGTCCTAATAGTGTTTATGCTGAAAAAGCTCCTAAGTGTGACCCTGAGCTCTTTGAGCTTGGTATACCTGTTCTTGGTATTTGCTATGGTGCTCAGCTTATGGCTAATATGCTTGGCGGAGAAGTTAGCACTTCACTCGTAAAAGAATATGGCAACACAAATGTTTTATTTGATAATACAAGTACACTTTTCCAAAATGCAAGCGATGAAAACATCTGCTGGATGAGCCATACAGACTATATTTCTAAAACTCCTGAGGGCTTTAAGATTGTTGCTCGTACAGACGATTGCCCTGTTGCTGCTATGGAAGACAGAACAAATAAATTTTATGCTATGCAGTTCCACCCAGAGGTTCAACATACAAAAGAGGGTATGACTTATCTTAAGAACTTCCTCTATAATGCTTGTGCTTGCAAGGGCGATTGGAAGATGAGTTCATTTGTTAATGATACTATTCAGCATCTTAAAGAAACTATTGGTGATAAAAAAGTGCTCTGTGCATTATCAGGCGGAGTTGATTCTTCTGTTGCAGCTGTTCTTGTACACAAGGCTATTGGAAAGAATCTTACTTGTATCTTTGTTGACCACGGACTCCTTCGCAAGGACGAGGGCGACCAAGTTGAAAAGGTATTTAGAGAGCAGTTTGATATGAATCTTATCCGAGTAAACTGCAAGGATAGATTCCTCAAAAAGCTTGAAGGTGTTTCTGACCCTGAACGCAAGAGGAAAATTATTGGTGAAGAGTTTATTCGTGTATTTGAAGAAAAAGCAAACGAGCTTGGAAAGATGGATTATCTTTGCCAAGGAACAATTTATCCTGATGTTGTTGAGAGCGGTGTAGGTGAGGCTGCTGTAATTAAGAGCCACCACAATGTTGGCGGACTTCCTGAAGATGTTAATTTTGAGGGAATTATTGAGCCTTTGCGTTATCTCTTTAAAGATGAGGTTCGTAAAGCTGGTCTTGAGCTCCTTATTCCATCTTTCCTTGTATGGCGTCAGCCATTCCCAGGTCCAGGTCTTGCTATTCGAGTTCTCGGAGAAATTACAGGTGAAAAGCTTGATATTCTCAAAGATGCAGATGCAATTATGCGTGAAGAAATAGCAAACGCAGGACTTGATAAGGATATTAATCAATATTTTGCAGTTCTTACGAATATTAAGAGCGTTGGTGTTATGGGCGACGGAAGAACCTATGATAGTACAATCGCACTTCGTGCTGTAACAACAAGCGATTTTATGACTGCTGACTGGGCACACATTCCTTATGATGTTCTTGGAAAAATTTCCAGTAGAATTATCAATGAGGTTAAGCATGTAAACAGAGTTGTTTACGATATTACTAGTAAGCCTCCAGCAACTATTGAGTGGGAATGATTGCATCCCAGAAAAAGTCCAGTAATACCAAGGCTTTTTCGCCATGAGTGCCCGCCGTGGCAACAAAATGGCAACATTATTTGAATTATTGCGATAACAAAAAGCGCTATCTGATTTGAAGCCAAGTCAGATAGCGCTTTTTTTCTGTTGTTTTTTAATCAGCCTTCAGCCGGTCCTTGAACGCCTCCACCATTGCATCGCTGAGCTGCTGAGACGGTACTTTCACATAGCCGGAGGCTTCGTCATATTTCGGGTAGTTATAACGCCACTTGTCGTAGTCCTCCCGGTTGATTTCGCCATTGCGGAGCTTTTCTGCCTGCTGTGCCCACGCTGTGAGCATTTCGGAAAGCTCAGCGGCGTCCTTCCCTTTTCGAGGGTCAGCACGCAGGGAAACGCCGTTTTCGCCGGTTTCCACCGTCAGACCGTAGCGATCCTCCAAGGTAAACAGCGTGTGCATCAGGCCGAGATAGCTGTCAATGTCCGGCACGGACAGTGCCAGCGGCGAGACACCCAGCGCACCGGCAAGGTTCTCCGTTAGCTCCGCCTTGGGCGTTCTGCTGCCGGACTCATACTGCGCCATACGGATGTCAGCGGTCTTTTCCGGAAAGCCGACCACCTGCCCCAAGTATTTTTGCGTCATTCCCCGCAGATTGCGGAAGAACCGAATTCTCTCACCGATTGCCATAGCGATTACGCTCCTCGTTTTGATACTGTACAATCAGTATAGCATATAAATTTAATCTGTGTCAAGATAGCAATAGCAAAAAAGCTAAATATTTTTCTGCAAGCCTCTTGACAATAGCAAATTCGCTTAGTATAATGACTATAGCAAATAGCGTTAAGTTATTTGTAGACAACAGAATATCCGTCGTGCGTCACGGTAATGGCGTACCCGCTCGGGCAAATCGGAATGCGGCCAGAAAGTTCTCCGACACGAAATAAAAGAACTATAGCCAAACGAAAGGGGTGATGAAATGGAAAACACAAGCTTTATGAGAGTGGAGGAAGTTGCGCAGGAATTGGGCATTTCCAAATCCTACGCCTACAAGATCGTCCAGAGGTTAAATGCCGAACTGAAAGAAAAAGGCATTTTGACCATCTCAGGGCGAGTGAACAGAAAGTATTTTATGGAGCGCACCTGCTACGGTGCAGAAAGAAAGGAGTAATCGCATTGGCAGTTTATAAGGAACCAAAAACCAACACTTGGCGGGTCATTTATCGGTACACAGATTGGAACGGAGAACGGAAGCAATCTCAGAAGCGTGGCTTTCAGACAAAACGAGAGGCACAAAGCTGGGAGCGGGAGCAGCTTAACAAATTGGGTTCCGACTTGGATATGACCTTCCGAAGCTTTGTGGAGCATTATGAGGAGGATCGGCGCAGCCGCATCAAGGACAGCACTTGGGAGAGTAAGGAGCACATCATCCGTACCAAACTGCTCCCCTATTTTGGAAAACTCAAAATGAGCAGCATCACCCCGCAGCAGATCGTTCGGTGGCAGAATGAGCTAATCAACTATCGTGACAAGGACGGGGCGCCCTACTCACCGGTGTATCTCAAAAGCATCCAGAACCAGATCAGCGCAATTTTCAATCACGCCGTCAGGTACTACAACCTGAAGGAAAATCCCTGCAAGAAAGCCGGGAGTATGGGCAAGAAGAAAAATCGTGAAATGGCTTTCTGGACCAAGGAGGAGTATCTGCAATTCATTGATGCAATGATGGACAAGCCACTGTCGTTTTATGCTTTTGAGATGCTGTACTGGTGCGGCATCCGTGAGGGTGAGCTGCTGGCCCTGACCCCGGCAGATTTTGACCCTGATAAACGCACAGTCACGATCAACAAGACATTTCAGCACACCGGCGGGAAAGACATCATCACGCCGCCAAAAACAGAAAAGAGCAATCGCACAATTACGATGCCACGCTTTCTGGCAGATGAAATGCAGGAGTATTTGAAGATGCAGTACGACATTGGCCTGGATGACCGGATGTTCCCGGTCACGAAAAGCTATCTGTATCGGGAAATGCAGCGTGGCTGTCAGGAAACCGGCGTAAAGCGTATTCGGATCCACGATTTACGACACAGCCACATCAGTCTTTTGATTGACCAAGGCTTTTCTGCGGTTGCTATCGCCGACCGGGTCGGCCACGAAAGTATTGACATCACCTATAACTACGCACATCTGTTTCCATCAAAGCAGGCGGAAATGGCGGATAAGTTAGATATGGAAAGGGGTATTTAAGATGTCATTGAAGAACAGAGACGAGCATAATCGCTGGCGCAATAAGACGGTTGCCTTCCGGGTATCGCCGGAGGAAGATGCCCAAATCGAACGCTATGTGCAGCTCTCCGGGCTGACAAAGCAGGATTATATTACCCGGCGGCTCACCCACAAGGATGTAGTGGTGCAGGGCAATCCCAGAGTTTTCAAGGCGCTGCGGAATCAGCTTGCGGAGGTACTTGCAGAATTGCAGCGCATTGAGACTGGCGATACAGCCAATGATGAGCTGCTTGACTTGATTGAAATGATCGCCGACATTCTCGGCGGAATGAAGGAGGAATTTGAATGACCAACGAAAAAGAAATGACCGCCCCTATTGTATCTGTTGGCGCAGATACGGAGCAGTCATCCCAAAACCTTACTAACAATAGTTTAACCGTTTTTGATTCGGATTTCAAGGGGTCTGACGATGATTTCTACCGGGAAATGCAAAGAAGGATGGCCCCGGACTATCTGGAAACGGTATCGATGACCGCCCTTTATGATACGGACTTTGAAGGGCAGGAGCCTTTGATCGACGGTCTTTTGTACCGGGGTGCCTACTTACTGGCCGGTTCCCCGAAAGTGGGAAAGAGTTTCCTGATGGCCCAGCTTGCCTATCAAGTCAGCACCGGACTTCCCCTGTGGGGCTATAAGGTGCGGAAAACGGGTGTTCTTTACTTTGCGCTGGAAGATAACTATGCCCGCCTGCAACGGCGGCTATATCGAATGTTCGGCGCTGAGGCGGCGGAAAATCTGTATTTTGCCACTCACTGCAAAACAGCCAGCAGCGGCCTGGAGGATCAGATTCGTAGCTTTATGCGGGAGCATCCCAACACCGGCCTGATCATCATCGACACTCTGAAACGGGTGCGCGAGGTTGGCGGAGCGGATTTCAGCTACAGTAGTGACTACGATATTGTGGCTCGGCTGAAAACTGTTGCCGACAGCTATAAGGTAACGATGGTAATCGTTCACCACACCCGCAAGTTGGAGGCAGATGACAAATTCGATATGATTGCTGGAACCAACGGTCTGCTGGGTGCAGCGGACGGCGGCTTTGTCCTCAGCAAGGAGAAACGCACCTCCAATGCGGCGGTGCTGGATGTCACCGGCAGAGATCAGGAGGATCAGCGGCTACACCTGAACAAGAATCCCGAAACGCTGGTATGGGAGTTGGAGAGCGTTGAAACGGAGCTTTGGCAGGAACCGCCGGACCCGTTTCTGGAAAGTATTGCAGCATTTCTTTCTTCGGCGGGTGAACGCTGGGAGGGCACAGCATCCGAGCTGTGCAGCCTGCTGAATCTGGACTGCAAGCCCAATGTGCTATCCCTTCGGCTGAGCATCGGCTCTGTGCGGCTGCTGCGAGATCACGACATCCGCTACAAGGCAAGCCGCAATCACGGTGGACGGAAAATCTCTCTGTGGAAGGAGATGGAGCCGAACAGCGTGTCAAAGGGTGACGACCGTGACGGCCTTTTGGTGGGCGCTGGCGAGGTCTAAAACATCGTCACCACCGTCACGGTTTGTCACGCTTTGAAGTTTCGGCAAGCCGTGCGGCTGCCCTTTTCAAAGGGCATTGAGCACTGGGGAGCAGCCCGCAGACTGCTGGGGCAAGGCCCCACTGAGCGTGGCATTTCGCTGCGCTCAGCATCCCCCTCGGGAGAGCGCAAATAGCATCTTTTGATGGCCGCAGGCTGTCAAAAGTGCTTTTGCGTTACTCTTGACAAGAGTAACAGAACCCCGGCTGCGGCCGGAAAGAGAGAGGAAGTGAGATTTTATGAAGAGAACGATCAGTGCCGAGGTCGGCAAAGGCTCTGTCAACCACAACAGCCGCAAATTCAAAGCTGAAAATGTAGACGGAAGCCGCATGCACCTGAACATTGACTATTGCAACGAGCGCATCCAGACCGTATACCACCAACTTTTCGATGAGGCTCTGAAACGCTACAACGAAAAGCAAACCCGTGCAGACCGGCGAATCCCAAACTATTACGAGAAAATTCGCTCCGGCAATCAGGAGAAGCCATTCCACGAGATCATCCTGCAAATCGGAAATAAAGAAGATATGAGCGCCACCGGCGAGTATGCAGAGCTGGCTCGGACGGTACTGGACGAGTACTATCGGGGCTTTCAGGAGCGCAATCCAAACCTCCGGGTATTCTCGGCGCACCTTCATATGGACGAGGCCACACCGCATATCCATATTGACTTTGTGCCGTTCATCACCGGGAGCAAGCGAGGGCTTGACACCCGTGTGTCGCTGAAGCAGGCGCTGGCGGCGCAAGGCTTCAAGGGTGGAACCCGTGGTGCTACCGAGTGGGCACAGTGGGTACAGTCCGAAAAAGAGCAGCTGGCTGCCGTGATGGAGCGGTATGACATCCATTGGGAGCAGAAAGGCACCCACGAAAAGCATCTCTCCGTTCTGAACTACAAAAAGCAGGAACGGGAGAAAGAGATTGCTGCATTGGATACCACGCTAGCCGAAAAACAGGACGAGCTGGAAACGGTGCAAAGTCGGATTGACAACTTCGATCAGGGTGTGCAGTCTATTGAAAAGTTGGAGCAGCGGATTGAGTCGGATGCAGAGTTTCAACTCCCCGATCCCCCCACTCTAATGACCGCCAAGACCTATAAACAGCGGTTTGTTGACCCACTGATTAGGCGGCTGAAAGAAATCATACGGGAGGTGTTCTACCACTATTACAAGGCTCTGGACAGCTATCACCGGCTGAACACCACCAACGGGCGGCTCTACCGAGAGAATGAACATCTGACCACAACCAACGACCGGCTCAAAGGAGAAAATGATGCCCTACGTTCAGAGTTGAAGGATTTCCGTTTTCTGCGGAAAGTCCTTGGTAGTCAGCAGATCGATAGTCTGATCACACAGGCAAAAGATATGGAGCAGCAGCGAAAGCAAACCCAGCGCACAAGGCGCAGAAATACAAATTATGAAAGGTAGGAACAGACAATGGCAAAGACAATTTTTGAGGAAATGGGCGGTACTTATACGCAGGTCGGGGATTATCTTCTCCCTGATCTGAAGCTGCCCGAAGAAGAACAGCAGCCCATCGGCGTGTGGGGACAGCGTCACCGGCGTTACCTGAAGGAGCATCGCCGGGCAACCTATGCGACGTTGCTCACCAGCGGCAGATTAAACAGTTACCTTGCCGACATAGACCGGCAAGCAGAGGCGATGTTTCTTCGGCTGGTAAAACAGCTGGCCGAAGCGGAAGGCATCACAGAAACGCTAAAAGCCGCCGATCCGATGGATTGGGTCGGCAGGATGAATAGCATACGAGGCAGAGCTATGGAAATTGTAAATAGCGAACTGATTTACACAGCATAAGCGTAACGGCGGCAGGGAAAATCCCTGCCGCCACAGTAATCAGCCATTCCCATAATAAGACTGCCTTATCAAAGCGATAGGCGAGAGAGTATCTGCAGAATTGCCACCGAATAGGAAGAACTTGCAATTATCATCTTGAAAAGCGAGCATAGCTATGCTATACTATTTTTAAAATCAGTGAACGCAGAATTTTTATCAGCGATTTTTGAACTGCGAGAACTACTATTGGAGTTGATAGGTATGGCGGTTAGCTATAAGAAGCTTTGGAAGCTGCTAATTGATAAAGATATGAAAAAGAAAGACCTGTGCGCTGCAGCAGGTATTAGTCACGCTTCGATGGCAAAGTTAGGAAAAAGCGAAAATGTCACTACAGATGTGTTGGTAAAAATCTGCACCGCATTACAGTGTGATATTGGTGATATTATGGAATTAACCCAAGATCCCATTAAATGAAAGGAGGCGAGTACATTGGCAGAACAAGCAGCTAAAAAAATAGTGTCTGCTCAAGCCAAGCCAATTTTGAAATGGGCAGGCGGCAAAACACAGATGTTGGGTGATCTTTTGCCGAAAGTCCCGACCTCCTTTGGCCGATATATTGAGCCGTTTTTTGGCGGCGGAGCAATGTTCTTTGCACTGCAGCCGGAAAATGCAGTCATTGCAGACAGCAATCCCGAACTAATCAATATGTACCGAGAAGTTGCTGATCATGTGGAAGATGTAATTCAGTGTCTCAAACAGTACGAAAACACTTCCGAGATGTTTTATGCCGTCCGTAGTCAAGAGTGGACAACGCTTCCAAAAGCCGAGGCTGCTGCAAGAACAATCTTTTTGAACAGGACTTGCTTTAATGGGTTGTATCGTGTCAATAAGCAGGGACAGTTTAATGTTCCCTATGGAAAATATAAAAACCCAAAGATTTGCGATGAGGACGGACTGAGAGCAGCGTCTGTAGCACTGCAAAAGGTAGATATTCTGTGCGGCGACTATCTTCTGGTTTTAGAGCATTATGCCCAGCCCGGAGACTTTATTTTCCTTGACCCTCCATATTTGCCGGTCTCTGAATACGCTGATTTTAAGAGGTATACTAAAGAACAGTTTTACGAAGAAGATCATATTGAGCTTTCGAAAATGATTATGGCATTACATGAACGTGGATGCTATGTCATCCTAACAAACTCTAATCACCCATTGGTACATGAGCTATACGCTCCGTTCAATATTGATGTCATTCAGACGAAACGCCACATTTCCTGCAACGGAAGCACACGTAAAGGTGAGGATGTCATTGTCACTATTCCTCCGAAGCAGCGTACTTTAATAAAGTTGCTTCCTCAGCCGCTTCCTGAACAAGTGTCAGCTTATCCACCGACTCGTTTTATGGGCTCAAAGAGCAAGTTATTGTCCGAAATATGGTCTGTTGCCTCGCAATTTAAGGTGAATACCGTTGTCGATCTTTTCTCCGGTTCCGGAATTGTTGGCTATATGTTCAAAGCGCAGGGTAAGTCTGTAGTCAGCAATGATTATATGGCTATGTCTGCAACATTTACCAAGGCAATGATAGAAAACAATTCTGTTACCTTGCCGTTGGATAAAGCCAAGGGATTGCTTATTGAACATAGGGAGTCCGATCACTTTGTGGCATCGACTTTCAAAGGTCTTTATTACACAGATGAAGAAAACGACTTGATTGACACGCTTCGCACTAATATTGCAGATATCAAAGATCAATACAAACACGCAATCGCTATGACGGCATTGATTCGTGCCTGCATAAAGAAGCGTCCCCGTGGTATCTTTACCTACACAGGACAGCGATACAATGATGGACGCAAGGATTTACAAAAAACGCTTGCTCAGCAATTCCTGGAGGCTGTTGAAGCTGTCAATAAGGCTGTATTTGATAACGGTCAAATCAATCGTTCCAAGCAGGGGGATGCTATGGATTTGAGGGTGGAACAGGTGGATTTAGTTTACATTGACCCTCCGTACTATTCTCCCCTATCCGATAATGAATACGTTCGGAGATACCATTTTGTTGAGGGCCTTGCCCGCGATTGGAAGGGGGTCGAAATTCAGCAACATACGCAAACAAAGAAGTTTAAATCGTATCCTACGCCTTTTGCTACCCGCAAAGGTGCGGCAGATGCGTTTGATCATCTTTTCAAAAAATTTGCAAACAGTATACTGATTGTTTCCTATTCTTCTAACAGCTTACCTACGCAAGATGAAATGGTAGCGATCATGGCCAAGTATAAGCAGCATGTAGAAGTCATCCCTGTAGACTACAAGTATTCGTTTGGAAATCAGAGTGATGCCAAAACACATAGAAATTCTGTACAGGAATACCTTTTCGCTGGGTATTGATTGGAGGATGCGGTATGAGCGAACAAATTAAAATATGGCTGGTAGGTAATACTGGCCTGCGTAATCCTAATCGAATCCAAGAAGTATTCTCTGTGTATGCTAGCTCTGCCTTTGTAGGACATCTCCATGGGCGTGAAAACGAGCTTGGTTTTATGAATTTGCTCGATGAGAAAGGGATTATTCAGAACGAAGTTGGCAAGGATAGCTCTGGTAGTCACGCCCGTAAATGGCGGTTGATGTTTGCTAAAAACGGATTGATTTATCCACAGATTCAGAAAAAAGATGGCCGGCAAGAGGATCTCGGCGCATTGGATGACATTACACCCTTTGGAAGATCATTTCTAAAAGCAGATACATACCCGGCCGTACAGGAATGCTTCCTCCGAGCAATGAGCGTAGAACAGTTCCCAATGTCGGATGGCACACACTACTTCTCCCCATTACGGTGGTTGCTGGCAATTATGCTGGAACTCGAGAAGCGCACGGGCACCTCCGAACTGAGCAGAATTGAATTTGCTCTGTGGGGACAAACAACCAATCCCAGCTATAAGCTGGAAGAAGTCGTTGATAACATCCTTGATCTGCGTCAGCGGAGATCTGCTTCCCAAGCTAAGCGTTCTTTCGACAAAAAGGAAATCGCTAAAAGAGGCGAAAACTACGACAAAAAAGCTGATAATTTCTTGGATTACGGCGATATGAATATGCGATACCTCCGCATTTCGGGTGTGCTCCAACGAAAAGGCAGAGGCCTTATAATCGTACCTACAAAACGCATACTTGCAGAAAAACTCGCTAAATCTACGACCAGTTTGCAGTCCATTATGGAGCAGTATAAGTTGCTCTGTACCGGTGCACCGTTGCCCACAGACAATATGGATGTCGCAAAATCTTTGTTGGATGATTTGGTCAGGCAGATGAAAGAGCGTCATATTCTTTTTGACATTTCCGATCTGCCTTTGAATACTCCCACAGAAGTCAATATCGCGAGGCAAAGGCTCGAAAATATCCTTGCTCAGACGGATGAAATACAGTATGCCAGCGATCAGTGTAACCAGTGGGAAGAAATCAGAGATTATATGACGCTGCTAATTAAAGGTGGCGGCAAGATGGTCTACGACGAAGATAACGCTATTGAAGTACCCAAGGATGAGACCCCTGCGTATCTTGAATGGACACTTTGGCGTGCAGCACTGGCGATTGATCACATGGTCAATAAGCCTTATGAAGTCCGTGGGTTCAAATTGGATTCTGACTTCTTGCCGGTTTCCGCTGCAGGTGGAGGAAAAGGCGACTTGTACTGTGAGTTTAATGACTTTACCATCTTGACTGAAGTCACAATGTCCACATCTTCCCGCCAAGAGGCAATGGAGGGCGAACCTGTCAGGCGTCATGTTTCCGATGCTGTTCTGAAATACGACAAACCGGTCTATGGCATGTTTGTTGCTGTCCGCATTGACACAAACACCGCAGAGACTTTCAAACACGGTATTTGGTACGCAAAAGGCGATGTAAAGCAGCGACTTGACATTGTCCCTCTGACCTTGGTACAGTTCCAGAAATACTTCGTAGCAATGTTTGAGACTAATAAGTCAGATCCTCAGAAACTCAGAGATTTGATTCTCCAATGCGAGTCCAGAAGAGATATACTGGAGGCCCCGGCTTGGAAAGAGTACATTGACACAACTGTTTCTGAAAAGGCAAATGAGATCGCAAGCGGAATTGTTGTACACAAGTCCGATGACGCACCCCTTGTGCCTGCCGGTGCCGTTGTGCGTCATGTAACTTTCGGTGAAGGACAAGTAGTTGCACTTGAAGCAAGTTTTCCCGAATGTCCTGCAAAAACGGTTGAAATACCGTATCTGCGGTCTTTACCAGATGCAATAAGTTTCTGTGCAGATGGAAGAACACTGTTGCATGATCGCTTTGGGGAGGGAACTGTACTTGCGTATACTGTGGTATTCCAAAATCAGATGTTGACTCTTTCTTATCCAGCAGCATTCAAGAATGGATGTTTAGCAATGGAGTAAGCGTCAAAGCAATAACAACATAAGAGAAATGGGGGATAAGTATGTTTGAATCAGGCTTACAATATGTTCGCGCAGACTTTCATTTACATACTTTGAAGGATAAAGAATTCACCTATTCTGGCGAGTCAACCTCATTTGTGGGTGATTATGTTTCTGCTCTAAAAAACGCGAGCATCAATGTCGGCATAATTACAAATCACAACAAATTCGACATAGAAGAATATAAAGCTATTCGTAAGGCTGCGAAAAAGCAAGACATATTTATTCTGCCGGGAGTAGAATTGACCGTTAAAGAAGGCGCAAACGGTATTCATACGCTAATTGTGTTTAATCCAGAGGAATGGCTTGAAAATGGAAACAATCATATCCAGACATTTCTGACGGCAGCATTTGCCACTATTTCCAATCCAGAAAATCGCAACACAAAAAGCATATTTGATCTAAAAAATGTATTTGATCAGTTAGACGCTTATGGACGGGATTATTTTATCGTATTTGCACATGTAGATCAAAACAGCGGCCTATTTAATGAGTGTAGGGGTGGGTTGCTTGAATCTTTAGCAGGTTTTGCACCTTTTAGACATCGTGTTCTTGGGTTGCAAAAATCTAGAACACGTGACAATCTTGGTAAGTTTGAAAAATGCTGTGGGTATTTGCCGGCTCTGGTTGAGGGTTCCGATCCCAAATCCATCTCAGATATAGGAAAGGGAGACAGATGCACATATTTAAAAATCGGCGAATATTCCTATGCTGCAATTAAGTTTGCTTTACAAGATTATAGAGACCGAGTTAGCGAAAGTGTTCCTGACAATAAACATGGGTTTATAGAATCAATCTCTTTCCAAGGTGGCAAGTTCGACGGTCAAACAATTATGTTCTCTCGTGAGCTGAATACGCTTATTGGCATAAGAGGTAGCGGAAAGTCTTCTATTTTAGAAGCTGTGCGGTATGTCTTGGGACTTACAGCTCAAATGGACAAAGACTATAAAGAATCTCTTGTGAAAAATGTCTTTGGTTCTGGCGGAAAAGCAACATTGAATGTAATAGATAAACACGGAAAACATTATTCTGTCAGCCGAATATTGGGGGAACGCATAAATGTTCTTGATGAGACCGGTAATGACTTAAATATTAATCCGATCAGTTTGTTCGATGGGGTACAATATTTTGGTCAAAAGGATCTGTCCAGCAGTGCAGATCACGAAAACGGTTTGTTGGAGAAACTGATTAGCGGTAGAATTGGTCAACCTTCTAATTTGGATAATTGTGTGAATGAACTGATCAAAACAGTGGAGCGCTTACTGGATGTGAGCAAAATTCCACAGCAAATGACTGAAGTTACAACACAGCAAACCGAGCTTGAACATAAACTCTCGATTTTTGAAGAAAAAGGTGTTGCAGACAAACTTAAAAAGCAAAGTGGATACGCTACCGATACAGCAAAGCTTGATGCTGTAAAAAATAGAATAGACACTGTTCTGCGTGATATTCGTACTGCGTTTTCAAAAAACTCGGTTGTATCGAGTGCGTTGGACGGATATAGTAGTGATTTTAATAAGGACATATTTGGAGATGTATCAATAGTATTGTCGTCAATCGATGCTCAGCTCGCACAAATCGGCTCTTGTATTGTAGAAATTGAAAAACAACGAAGTGGTATGGACGACCTCATATCCCGCCTAAAAGAGCGAATTGATAGTTTGGCGGATGAATTTGCTGAAATTAAAAGAGAAATCAAAGACGATACTTTGGATGTTGATAGTTTTGTCAAAATGACCGCTGAATTGCAAAAAACAAAAGAAAAACTAAAGCAATTAAGCGAAGAAGCTTCCTCTAAATCCAAAATAGAAGCATCATTTACTAAGGCAACACGAGAACGTAATGAAGCTCTCTTGGCAACTTATAATGCTTATAAAGCCGAAACCGAACGAATCAATCAGAACCAAACCGAACTCAAGATTGAAATCACATTCAAGGGAGATCGAGAAGGCTTCAAAGCTCAACTTAAAAATGATTTCAAGGGGACGGGAATCTCGGATATTAAATATCAAGCTATTTGTGATTCTTTTACTGATTATGCAGCTATCATAGAAGATTGGATTGTTTGCGATGGCAGCAAATTGAAAGGTATTGTTACGCCTGGCGAATATGTAAAATTGGAAGATAAGCTTCGTGGTCAATATGAAGAATTGCTGAACAGGCAGGTTGAAAATAAAGTAGATATTTATTATCATGGAAAACTGTTGAGGCAACACTCAATCGGGCAGCGAGCATCAGCACTTATACTGTTTATATTGACACAAGATGATAATGATATTATCTTCATTGATCAACCGGAAGATGATCTCGATAATAAGGTGATCTATGATGAAGTCATTACCGCTATTGCACAGAAAAAACCTTATATGCAGTTTATATTTGCTACACATAACGCAAACATCCCTGTGCTTGGCGATTCCGAAAGAGTATTAGTTGTCGAGTTTCAAGAATCAAGAATTGATGTTGCCCAAGGTAATATTGACTTGGATTCTACGCATAAGCAGATTGTTGATATTATGGAGGGCGGCAAGGAAGCATTCGACAAGAGACAACTTATCTATACTTCTTGGCGTTAAGTTTCCGGTTCGCGTGGCAACACCATGGCAACAAAAAATCGGATAGCCGATGTGTATCCGATAATTCAAATAATAAAGATAGTCCCTGCCAAATCACCTAATCAAACTTGTTTAGGATGATTTTGCAGAGGGCGAGTGGGAATAATCGCATAATCCAGAAAGTGCCGTAAATACGGGCTTTTCGCAGAAAAGCGGGTCTAAATGACGACCGAATGACGACAAGACTAAATCACCCTGCGGGACAATGTCCCGCAGGGTGATTTCACATAGCTACGCCATATCCTTGTCCATCATTTCACACATTGCGTCCTCCATCTCTGAGTATGCGTGCATATAGTGTGTCGTAATATAAATGCTCTCATGCCCCACTCGGGCGGCGACCACAGGTGCGGACCAACCTTTATTAACCAGATAAGTGATGTGAGAATGCCGAAAGCAGTGAATTGTTATTCGCGGTACCCCGGACTTTTCAATGCCGGCTTTGAGCTTACGATGAAGCGATGTCTTACTTGTAGAAAACAGCGTGGTATCCGGTTTTGAGTCGGGAAGTTTTGAGATATACTCTCTTAATTCATTGCAAAGAGTTTCGGATATGCTGACATTCCGAATACTTTTTGCTGTTTTTGGAGTGGTTACAATCCGTTTGCCGTGCCTTTCGTAAATATTTTTGTTGATACGAATATAGCGTTTTTCAAGGTCGATGTCGGAAACGGTTAATGCCAGCAATTCACCGAGCCTGAGTCCACACCAAAAGAAAACATCGAATGCGATATATTCGGGGGTATTAGGCGATATCTCATTATGAAATCTCTTGTATTGCTCTACGGTCCAAACGGGACGTTCGGGAGCCTCCTTTACGCCCATTTTCACATGCTTCGCCGGATTAAAATCCATAAGATGCCTTTCTGTTGCAAAATTCAGCACAGCACAAAGTCTGGAGCGGATGGCATGAATATAGGAATCTTTATAAATGCATTTTCCGTTTTTAAAAAACGTACCTCTCCATTCCTCTATTTTTACCTGTGTAATATCCGCAAGCTTCATCTTGCCGAAGAACGGCAGAATATGAGTATATACCATATTATTTCTGCTGTCTTGAGTTGATAGCTTTGTGGCTACATCCATAGTTGTCTTATACATTTCAAACAGTTCTTCAAATGTCATATAGTGCTTCGGATCTGAACGCCGCAATATTTTTTCTTGCCAAGTAACTTTCAATCCGTCAAGATAAGCTGTAGCATCCCGTTTGGTTAAAAAGCCTCGCTTTAATGATTTGAAATCGCTGCCGTTCTCCTTTCCGCCTTTTATTCGATATTCAACACGCCATTTCCCGGAGTCGCCCGGTTCTTTCTTTACAGACCCCGTTACAAGGTTTTCAATATTTCCGTCCATTTTACCATCCTTTCTCATGGCAGCTGCTCAAGCAGTGATTTTCTCGGAATTTTGCCGCTAAAAGTCAGGAATCCCTCCGAAGACAATTTTTCGTTGATTTTTCGGATTATCTCATATGCCTGCGAACGTCCGACACCGAGATATATACTGATTTCGCTTGCTGTCATAAAGTCATACTTTTCAACAGCTATTTCTGTTACCTTAATTTTATCCATTTGCTGCTATTCCCGCAAATATGCGTTATCTATATAAGTCTTCGGTACGGTGTTTCTCCTTTCTCTGATTATTTTCAAGCATTTTCGTAATGCACTCAACCATCTGAACGGGTGTGTATTCCCTCGGGAAATATTTGCGAATGTCATCCATCGGAATTTTCAGCTTTTCAACCTGATTGGGTTTAACCTCTGCCATAATTCCGGTTACGGTATCATAATCAAGTTTGCCTTTTTCAAAAGCGGCGCGCATACGGCGAGACTGTGCGTGGGACGGAAAGCTTTCCGTTTCGTCAATGCGGTCAATGACATCTCTTTGTGCTTCTTCATTGAGGAAAGACAATTCGTAAGCAGGCAGCATTTTCATTTTGCCGTTATCTAAATATTCTTGAAGTTCGGGTACGAGATAGGTTAGGCGGATTAGGCGTTGCACAGTTCTTCCGCTGTCATTTTCTGAAATCAACTCCGCACTCACTTCTGACTTCTCGACATTCTGTCGAGAAGTGCCTTGGTGCTTAATTGCATCAAGCTTCATTCTGTAAGACCGCGCCTTTTCCATAAGGGATAGGTTTTCACGCTGACAGTTTGAATCAACCATCATGATCGTGGCTTGGTCACGGTCGATAAAATGAACAACTGACGGAACCTCTTTCATTTTAAGAAGCTCGGCGGCGTGTACTCTGCGGTGTCCGGATATAATTTCGTATTCATCCTGTTTATCCTCAAGCGGGCGGACGATAATGCGGTTTAGAAATCCGTATTCTTTTATGCTCTCGACAAGTTCCGTCATTGACTCATCATCAAGCACCTTGTAGGGGTGATCCTCAAACGGGTGTAGTTTCTCAAGCTTAACGTTCATAAGCTTTGGTTTGGGGTGCTTTACTACCTTTTCGGCAGATGTTTTCGTTTCTTTCATAAGGTTTTTCCTCCAAAATTTAATTCCTTTTTGTCTGCCGTTTCTGTTGTAGAAAATTGTGTATATAAAAATATGATTGAAACGGCAGTGTAGTTTGTTCGGTTCATAATTACTGCCTTTCAAAGAATTTGTTTGTGGGTGTTAATTGCCCGTTAAGGTCCGCGAATAAATAAGCCGGTAAACAATATACTATTTCGTCCTTTCATAAGTTTTTCTTTCAATTTGATATTCCCTGTCAAGTAAATCAATAAGGCGGGGCGACTTATTATAAATCTGCTCCGCCTGTTTAAGCTTCTTGCGTAACGGCGCAATGCGCTCGGTTATGGTCTTGCGCTCATCCTTGTACTGTTGTTTTTCTTCCGGTGTTTTTGCTCGACGGCGCTTGTTATCGGTAAGGGCGCGGTTGTGCTCCAATTTGTTTATTTCCGCTTTAGTTGTGTCAATATAATTTTTGATATCCGTCATTGTATTGAGCTTTTCAGCTTGCAAAAAGCGGTATTCGCTAACATACTTCTTTACATTGCGTACCTCGTGCCGCAATTCAACATCTGCAATAACAAAATTTTTCACTGTCTTTGCTATTTCAAACAATGATAGGATGATATAAAATACCGCGCTGACAAGTACCTTTGACGGATCGTTGGCGTGGTCTACGGTAAAATCAAGTTGATTCATTAGTTTAATAATGGGTGCTTGCTTTGCCTTGTACGGTAAATGAGTGTTCCATTCGTCATAGAAGTAATATTTGCCTTTGTTTTTAGAGAAGTACGCCTCAAGGGTTGTTTCCGTAATCCCGATGCTTTTAAGCCGCACGGCTCTGTCCCAACCTTTATGCTTAATAGATAACCGCCGCCAGTCGATAGAGTAGCCGAGTCCCCATAACTGCCGTTCAAGTTCCGAGCCGTTCGATGAATACTGTAAGCAATAGTCAATATCCTTTTTCAACATATCACGGTGCGTCACTTGCCCGTTTCTGTGCGCCCAATATTCCTTCTTTTGCCCTTTACTGTAAAAACTACTGTTTTCAAGAACAGATAAACCGTGCTCTCGGCAAACCTCATCGGATATCTTTCGCAGTTCCAAATGATCACCGATTTTGTTTTTAAACTTTGAGCCATCCTTAAATGAACAGGGGTTTACGACGAAGTGACAATGCAGGTTATCCGTGTTCAAGTGGACAGTCACAAGTACTTGGTATCTATCTCCCCACATCTTTCTTGCGGTTTCCTTGCCGATTTCAAACGCTTCTTCAGGTGTGACTTCGTCCGACTTAAAGCTCTGTATTCCGTGATAGGCAACAACCTTACCTTTCATACCAAACCGCCGCTGTACGGCTATCATCTCGGTATAGGCGTTTTGCGCCGAGCAGTTGATACCGCCGACAAAAACCTGCCTGTCCGTTTTATTATCGTTTTCTGCGTAGCGTAATGCGGAATATAAATCCTTGTCAAGACATTCTTTCGGTGTGGTTTTATCGGGATTATCGGCGTAGTCCAGCGTAGCCTTTAAGTTTCTGTAGACCGGCCAGAATCCGGTGACAGCCATATTTCATCACGCTCCTTTCCGGGCAATAGCAAAGTTTCGGATATTTCTTTTAGTAGATTGTAAATTTGGTTATTCAGTTTTGAAGAAGTGGATTTATCCTCCAATCGGCCGACTTTTTCAAGCAAAACAAAAAGAGCATCCGGCGGGACCGCTTTCGGTTCGTAGCCTAACGCTCTTTGTCTTACATACTCGGTTGTGGATATCCCGCACTTTTTTGCTTTTGCCGTGATTTTTTGCTTTTCTTTATCCGTAACTCTTACGGATATTCGTATATCTTTTCCCGTATAGTATCAGCTCCTTTCTCACGGGGGATTGGGGGCTGCACCCCAAAGAGTCAGCCGATTTCGGCTGTGATTGGGACTTTCGCGGCACACAAAGTCCCTGCTTGCTAAGGTGTGAGACACACCTTAATCTTTAATGATAGTTTTGCTTTTTGATACCCTCATAGGCATTACCTCTTTTCTGAAATTTTGTATAATAAAAGACCGACTTTTCAGCCGATCCGATACTATTCCTTTTCGGAAGCGGTTTCCGAAATACATTAAACATCCCAGCTTTTTGCTTTTCTGACGCGCCGTAAATATGCCGCTATTTCTTTCACGGTGTTGCCGTTGTGATAAAATCTTGCTGCCAGCGTTGCCGCCTCCACGATGGTTTCTTCGCTATATCCATCCTGTGCATACATACGTCCGAGCTGCTCTATAATTTCATCCTTTTGAATACATAAGCACTGACCCATCTTAAAAATTTCTTCAAGATAGGGTATTTCTTTGTGTTCCTCTAAAATTCCGAATACAGCGGCACGGTAGTATTGGTTGACATGAGTTCTGTGCGTGCGCCTGTCAAATATTTCTAAATCTCTGCCTATGCCTTCCATGTGGTCGCGCTTGTAAACGGTAGGTCTTCCGCGTTTCTTTTTGTTTTCGGAAGCGGCTTCCGAAAATCTTTTTTCTGTGCTTTGCCTGGTTTCGTTCAAATTGATTTCCTCCCGGTTAAAATATTTTTCTTTCTATCCATATACAGTACAAAGCGAAAAACGAAAATTGTTCCTGAGTTTTGAAAAAATTTTTTAGGCTTTTTAAAAATATTTTCGGATATAAAAAACGGCGGTGCTCCCTTTTTTGGAACACCGCCGTAGATTTTTACTTATTCATTTTTCAAAGCCTATGAATTTTTTAAAATCCTTATTCATTGTTTTCATACGCTTGCTGACTGCGCTGTGGGTTTTGTAACCGAGCCGATCGGCAATTTCTTTTTGAGTAAGTCCTTTTTCCGAAAGATAATATATCTCTTTATCTGTGCTGTTTAAGGTTTTTGCAAACTCATCACGCAGGAAAATATACCGCTGTTCTTCAGCAGGATTATTTGCAAAAAAGTTTTTTACCCCCTCAATGTTTGTAGTTTCCTCCTCCGACAACTCGCTGAAAAAGAGCGGCGCGCCAAGCTTGGTTTTGCAATGGGTCCACTTGTTGTAGAAGTTAATTTTATCTTGGTTCAACTGCTCCGAAAAATCCTCGTGTTGCGGAAGCTTTTTAGAAACACCGAAAATTGCTGGAACCTGCTGACCCTGCATAACCGTTTCAATCAGAGTTTCGTCAATCACTCCGGCGATCTTTTCAACAACCGTATGTATTTCATCATCCGTTAGGTCGTCAATTTCCTTATTAACGGATTTTGCATAACAATCAAGCCCCAGCATAACCGGTTCGCCGTACATTTCAAAAAATCTGTCTATATACCTGTTCAGCATTTCGGGGTTTGTATGGATTTTTGAAATCTCTTCGGAAAAATAGTCCGCGTCGGCATTCTCCAAAAAGTTTACCGGATAGTCCTTTGAAAAGTTTTTCATCTTTCGGTTTACACCGAGCGGACGCAAATTCCCGAGCCAATAGTCTCCGAAAATCCTTTTGGCGCGGACAAAAATCTCAGACCGCTCAGCGCTAAAATCATATTCGCGATCAAGAGTCATATTAGCTGTAAAATCATTTTTCTGAAAAAATGATTGAAGCTCGGTTAATTGCTCAGGAGTGAATTTTATTTTCTTGTTCATAAACCCTATCTCCTCCGATTTGATGGAACTTGATAAACCTCAATATGCTATCATGAAACAGAATTCCACCATCCGTTTTCGTTTGTAAATAAGGCTTATCGTGCATTGCACCGCAGGCAGAACATTCATACTCATCCTTTTTCAACAGATGCGTATGTTGTGTCCAATGTGACTTGCCCAATTTCATCACCTCAGATCGAGTTCATTATATTCAGCAGACTCTGGTAGCTGTCTACATCGTGGTACACCACATTGCTTGTGGACATCTCATTGAACAGCTTCTTGGCGCAAGAGATTTTCGCCTGCTCAATAGGACGCAGCTCAAGACTTTCCATTGTGCCTTTCGTTTCGGCTATGAAGAAAATATGCTTGACCTTGCCCTCATAGAAAGCGATTGCCCAGTCCGGCGAATAGTTGCCCACCGGCGTGGGGATTTGGAAGGTTCTCGGCAGCTTGGCATAGACGCACACCTCGTCTGCTGCGTCCAAATCCTCAGCAAACTTTCTCTCAATGCTCTTGTCAGCAGAGCCGTCCGTGAACACATAGTCCTGAATGGCTTTCTTTGCAAGGAACGCCTTATCAAAGCTCTGTGTTGCCTTTTCAGCCGTGAAGATAGAGCTGTCATATTCACCCTCAATGGTATCGTAGGAAATATGCTCTACGATCATTGTGGCTTTCTGCTCATTGATGAGCCGGATGACCTTTGTGATGAACTCCTCCGGGTTATTCCTGAACATATAGAGCTTATCCACACGGATGCCTTGCAGGATAGCAGAAACCGTGCGCCGTGTCAGAACAGTACCCTCTGCGATTTTTCCGATGAGGTCATACTTGATCTGACTGGTTTCGGCGTGCTTGAGTGTCTGTGTCCGGGTCTTTTCACCGGTGAAGGATGCTCCACGCTCGATCTCGTACTCATTCATCTCCGTTTTCTGCCGTCCGATGGTGGTCGTGTATTGCAGCTCGGAAACAAAGAGCTTTTCGTCAATATGTGCAATGGCATTGCGAATCAGCTCGGCGCTGTCAAAATCAACGGTGTAGGCGTACTTATGGTTGATCTCATGCCACAACGCCTGAAACTCTTTCTTAGCGAAGTTTTCGTTAAGCGGGTTATCCTTAACCTTGGTTTCGTGACCGTCAGAGAACATATCCTTGAGAACGCTGTCATCATAGACTGCCTGAATGAGCGTGTGGATGCCGTCTGTCATCGGCCCCAGTTCCTCCGGCAGCTCCGCAACGGCTCCGTTCTTAACATCCTGACGGTACTTGTCCGTCACCTTGCGCTTCATATCCACATAGCCGTTCTGAATGAGGTAGAACTCAATGGCATTGGCTTTCTCATCGTCGATAAGCGTCGGTACATCGTCCACCTTGACATATTTGCCCTTGAAGTATTCGCTTGTAGCTACCGTGGGTCTGTCATAAAGCACGGTCTTAATATCCGACTGCAAGTCCGTCACAAAGGTCTTGTAGCTTTCACTGGCGACTACCGTCAGCGTGTTGATCTCGTGAACGCTGTCGCCGCAGCTCTGCACATCCATACGGTTGCCATCCTGATTGACGCAAAGGCGCAGACCACGACCGACCTCTTGACGCTTTGCCGTGTTGCTGTCGGAGTGCTTCAGAGTACAGATTTGGAACACATTCGGGTTGTCCCAGCCCTCACGCAGCGCGGAGTGGGAGAAGATAAACCGTGTCGGCTCGTCAAAGGAAAGCAGCCGTTCCTTGTTTTTCAGAATCAGGTCATAGGCGGAAATATCGTCGGAGAACTCGCTGCCACGCTTGAGCTGACTATCCACGCTGCGCCCGGTTTTCTTATCGATGCTGAAATAGCCCTTATGTACCCGGCTTACATCGCTGCAAGTGGATTCGAGATATTTCTGATACGGCGTGTCAAACATCGTAATGTACTCATTCAGAATAGCAAGATACTCCTGCTCAAACATCACGCCGTATTCTCCAAGCACCTCGTCACCGTTTTCGTCGTACTGGCGGTACTTTGCCACTTCGTCGATGAAGAACAGGGACAGGCACTTGATGCCCATATTAAAGAGCTTTTCCTCTTTTTCAAAGTGGGAGAGGATGGTTTCTCTGATTTGAATGCGGCGCATATCCTTTTCGGACACATCGCCCACCACATCACCGGCTTTGATGACCTCACCGTTGGTGAAGGTCACGGTGCCACGCAGCGGGTCAATTTCAGAGATGGTATACCCCTTGTATTGCTCCATTTCCTGAGAAACAAAGTAGAGGTCGTCACCAACGCCGAGAATACGGGTTTCCCGGTTGATGGACTTGTTGTAGCCGATCTCCAGCTCGATTTTTGCCATCGGCGGCTTCTTGCTGGAAAGAATGATCTGTTCAAGGTAGAGGTAGCTGTCCGTACCACGGAAGTTCTTGACCTCAAAGCCCTTGACCTCGATCTTCTTGACCAGCCGCTTGTTGAAGGCGTCCAGCGCATCCAGCACATAAACAAGGTTGTGCTGCTTGGCGTGGGTAGCCGAGTAGTTGAGCGAGAATAGCGGATTGAAGTTCTTCAGTGCCTTCTGCGTCACATCGCCGCCCATCTTCTGTGGCTCGTCCAAAATAATGATTGGACGGTTCGCCTTAATCACATCAATCGGGCGGCGGGAGCCAAATTCATCCCGTTTGGAGTAGATGATACGGGCTTCTTTGCTCTTACCGTCCTCTTTCAGCGAGGAGGCAAACGCCTGCGTGTTGATGATCATGACATTGATGCCGGAGCTGCTCGAAAAGTTATCCAACTGGTTCAGGTCGGAGCTGTTGTAGATGAAGAAGCGAGCCTTTTTGCCGTAATGCTCCATAAAATGGTCTGCGGTGATTTCGAAGGACTTCTTCACGCCCTCACGGATCGCAATAGAAGGAACGACCACGATAAACTTACTCCAACCGTACTTCTTGTTCAGTTCGAACATCGTCTTGATATAGACATAGGTCTTGCCCGTGCCGGTTTCCATTTCAATATCAAGGCTGCAACGCCCCAAATCTTTGACAAGGGAAGCAGAGAGCTTAATATTGTTCTGACTCTGCAAAGTCTGAATGTTGTGCAGAAGCTGCTCATCAGAAAGCTCTACCGCTTCATTCTTGTAGCCGGTATCATTCAGCGGATCGATGACTTCAAGCTCCTCATCGGACATACCGAGGGCCATCTGATACGGCTCCGCTTTGACCTTACCCCGGTCACGGATATAGCTGATCTTATCGTGAAAGCCCTGCCCCTGAAAGACACGCACAACGGCATCAACCGCATCGGTTTGGTATTGTTGTATTTTGAAATTAAACTTCATCAGGTTTCACCTCGCTTAATACGCTTGTCGCCAGCTTCAGAACTGAAAGGCATCTGTGAAACAGGTAGCCGTAATGTTCATTACAACCGATGTCTTTCTTATCCGTTTCGTGATGGCGAATTCTAAACCTGTTTCCAAGTTTGGTAAGCGCAGAAAACTCCTCTTGCAGCATTGCTTTGTAATCAGCGTCTCCTTTACTTATTACATCAAGCAGCCTGTCAGCGGAGGTCTTTTTGTCGTACTGCTGATAATATGTCTTGATTCGTTCAAATGCATCCCAAACTTTTTCTGTTGCCATACCGATTTTTGCTTCTTTATAAAGCTGAAAAGACTGTTCAACAAGTTTGCAAAACTCGGTATCATTGATTCTGAATGCTGCTAAATCAAATGAAAGCGTAGCCTGCTCTGCCAATTCCATTTCAAGCAAATCAATGATTGTTTGAGCATTTCTGCGAATCGTGCCACTGTAATATTTTGCTTCCTCCATACAATCAATGATTGCAGGAAGTTCTTTGCCAAACAGCTTCTCGGCACGGCTCATATCATCAGCAAGTTCAAAGCCTTTATAGTCATTCTCCAAGTCAGCTTTTAACGCCGAAATAATCTTTTCTGCGTATTGCCTGTTCATCACAGCACCTTCCTTACAGTATCGGGGCTGTAGGTGGCGAAGATCTGATCGAAGTTGGTTGCCACGCTGTCGCTTGCCATAGAGCTGTCACGCATCACGAAGTAGTAGGGCTTCTGCTTGGCAATGGCTGTGATGGTTTCCTCGGTCACATCGCTGTCGAAGCAGGCGATCAGATAGTTGTCCTCCACATTGAACACCTTCTTACCGGCAATGGTGGTTTCCTTGATTTTGCTGGAGAGCAGCACGCCCAAATCCAGCATCACTTGGAACAGCAGATCCTCCGGCGTTCTGTCCTCTTTGATGTTGTCTTCAAGGCTGGAGAACAGGCTGGCTTCATACTCCGCAGGGTTATAGTAGACCTCTTTCATATTGGAGGTATCGCACTTGAGAACGCGGAAGCCGATATCAAGGTCTTGCGTTGTCAAAGGGCTATCCTCTTTGATTTTCTTACCGGCACGACGGATGCGTTCCTTGCCGATTTCGCAGATGGTTTTGTAGCCTGCTTTATATGCTGTGCCCTTTCCGTCACAGACTTCAGGCAGTTGTACCATAACATATTTTATATGGCTTCCTTTGTCAGCGTTCATCTGCATAATTGCATGAGCAGTAGTTGCTGAGCCAGAAAAGAAATCCAATACAAGAGAATCATCTTTGAGGTTTGCTAATGTCAGAAGGCGGGTTAAGAGTCTTACAGGTTTGGGACCGTCAAATACACCGGCATTGAGAAGCTTTGTTACTTCTTTTGCACCTTCCTGACTATGCCCGACATCTTTGTAGAACATAATGGAAGTGGGAGCCATTCCATCATACTTCAGTTCTGTAAGAAATCTCTTCATACAAGGGACGCTGTTACCATCTGCTCCAAAATATATTCTATTATCTTGGAGTCTCTCCAAAAATGCATTTTTGGAGAGCCTCCAGCAGCGACCTGCTGGAGGCTCTATTACACGCCCGGAGGGCGTTGTAATAGGATAATCACAAGCTGCATTATATGTTTTTACCGATAAGTCACTCGGTTTCCAAACTCCTCTTGGATCGTTATCGGGGTTCTGATAGCGTGCATTAGCTTCTTCTGTACGCGGCAGACGACCGATAACAAAGCCGTCGAGATTTCTGGCATACATCAGCACATAATCGTGACTATTAGAAATAAAACGGGCATCGTTTTTTGGGGCGTATGCTCTTTCCCATACCAACTGCGCTACGAAATTTTGCCCGCCAAACACTTCGTCGCAACATTTTTTGAGGTTTTCCTGCTCATTGTCATCAATACTGATAAATATTACACCGTCATCAGTCAGCAAATCCTTTGCCAGTTTCAAACGAGGATAAATCATATTAAGCCAGTCCGTATGAAAACGGCCGTTACTTTCAGGATTAGGAGCAAGTCGATTACCGTCTTTGTCATACTGACCACTATTTGCGAGGTATTCATCGGCACTCTGGACAAAATCATCTTCGTAAACGAAGTCGCTTCCGGTGTTGTACGGAGGATCAATGTAGATCATCTTGATTTTGCCGAGATAGGTTTCCTGCAAGAGCTTCAACACTTCGAGGTTGTCGCCCTCGATATAAAGATTTTCGGTGGTATCAAAGTCCACGCTGCCAGTGCTGCAATAAGGTTTTCCCTCACCATCTGCCCCGGTGGGAACTGTTTCATCTTCACGAACAGGGCGCAGCGTCTTATTGATCGGGGCATTGGCAAGAAGAACGGACTTCTTCTTGTCAGGCCAAGTGAACTGATAGCGCTCCTCGTTACCGTCCACCACGGTGCAGGCAATCTCCTGCATCAGCACATCCTTGTCGATCGCCCGGACGGCCTCGCCGTTTTCGTTGATTGTTTCCGTCACGGCGTTGGGAAACATCTCCGCCAGCTTTCTGAAATTTTCATCAGCTTTGTTCGCTGTTTGCATTCTCAGTTTATCCATTCTCTTGTTCCTCCGTATCGAAATGTGAGATTTTTCCATATTTCTCATATGAGTGTTTTAGCAGTTCGAAGAAATCATCTTTTAGGCGGTATAGCTTGGTTGGAGCAGGATAGGACATATATGGCACATCCGGCGGTGGGAAAACAAGATGTCCTTCAAACTCAACTTTCCGGTTTGGTGCCGGAGCACATTTTTGTTTTTTATCCGTGCAAGCCACAATATTACGGTTTGCAAGTAATCCGAGGCCAAACGCCTCGCCCATAACCTCTATCGGCTGATTATCGGTCTTTAGAAATTCTGAAAGGTAGTACCTATCCTGTAGTTTCAGCGAATCAACATAGTCCCATAACTGTTCTATTGCTTCCGCTTCATTTTCATCGGCTTCTCTTTTCCTCAGCTCATCAGAAAGACGCTTTTTATTCTTTTCTGCCGCCTTATTTTTGGCGATAGTATAGATCTGTTTTGCGCCCTGGATCAATAGAAACCCCAAGCAGAAAATCAACACACCATACAGTATTTTCCCAACCTTATCGGTCATATCCAAAAGGTTCGGAAGAAAAGCCACACCAAGGATTGCAAGGGCAACGGAAGCCACGGTCTGGACAAGGCATTTTTCAGCTATAATCTTAAGTAAATCAACAAGTTTTTCCATCTCAGTTGATTCTCCTTTCCAGCATCTTAATCTGCTGCACCAGCTCAAACTTTTTCTTCGGCTGTTTTTCAGCCCGTGCCTGCTTTTCCAGCTTGGCAATCTCTTTTTCAATTTTCTGTCGGCGCTCATCGGCTGCTATTTGCTCATCAAGGGTATTGCCGTCTGCGATGCTCACGCCGCCGATGTCCACTACGATGTTTTCCCATACTTTATCGAGATTCAAGCCACGCAGTTCAATGATACAGCTTTCGGTGGGCTTCCAATCCGTCTGCATCAGCTTGGTATGGTAGATCGCCAGCTTACTTTGTCCCTCAAATTCAAGGACAAACAGGATATTCTGCGGAATGAGCTTTGACAGCGTGGCAACGGTTTTTTCATCAAAGTCTTTCTTCTTCAGCGCCACAAGCAGGACAAAGAAGCTCCCGACTTCCTCTCCGGCAGGAATGTTGATTTTCGTCGGTGTGATCTCGTTGACAATGGTGATCCTCGATATATCGGCGTCGATTTTCTCCTTTGCCGCCGTATTCATTTGGAACTTCGCATAAACAGCCTTCTTCGGAAGCTGTTTGCTCATTTCCGTGCTTTTCGGTAAACCAAGCATAATTTTCACCTCATTTTACAACTAAAAAGCAAATAAGTTCAAAATCATCCAAGCCTTTAATTTCGTTAGACAAAAAGCTGACCTGACCGCCGCCTAAGAAGCTGTCAATATCGCTCTCGTCCTTTACTTCAATGATGGAAGCAATGGCATCGCCAAGCAGCTTGGAAAGCTGCGACATATTTCTGCCGTCACGGGTTTCTTTGTTAAACGGCTTGTAGGCTTCGGGAATCGGCTCCGTCTTGCCTTTGCAGAGGAAACGCATTTTATCAAGCATCTGCTTCGGAGAAAGGTGGTCGCAGATGACCTCTCCGTCATTGCCGATATACACCATATAGAAGGGGTGCAGTCGGTTCTGATGATCGATGTTCACGCTGTTGGAGCGATTTTTCAGGACATAGATCACACCGGCAGGCGTATCCTCACTTGCAGGAACAACCGAGTGCAAGCCGAAGGGCGTTTTATCTATGTCGGGGTGGTGCTTGATATAGTCAAGCAGGTCGAGCCGGAACTCGTTTAACCCCAAGTCCATAATGGAGATGCCCGTTGTCATATCCTCAATGTCTACAACTTCATCCTGCAAGCGCTTGAGCTGCGCCTTTCGGTACTCAAGGTCTGTCTTTTCCTCATCACTGAGCAGATTATCATCGCCCGTAGCGGTCATATCCACAATTTTCATACGGGTTTCGACTTTGGCTTTCAGATTGATGTAATCGTCAAGGGTTACATCAGGCCAGAAGTTCACAAGTTGAATGACCTTGTTGCGGCTTCCGATACGGTCGATACGCCCGAAGCGCTGAATGATGCGGACGGGGTTCCAGTGAATGTCGTAGTTGATGAGGTAGTCGCAGTCCTGCAAGTTCTGACCTTCGGAAATGCAGTCGGTGGCGATCAGCACATCGATTTCCGTCTTATCTCCCGGCATCAGCAGTTCCTTGTCCTTCGAGATAGGCGAGAAGCAGGTCAGCACCGTGTTCAGGTCTGCACGGAGCTTGGGGCAAGTCGTCCGTCCTTCAACAGAGCCGGATACCATTGCGGTGTTCAGTCCATATTTATCCTTGACATAGCGGCTGACATTGTCGTAGAGATAACCGGCGGTATCCGCAAAAGCGGTGAAGATGATTAGCTTTTTATTGCCCTCGTTGATGGGGTGCGTAATTTTATTATCAATCACCCGGAAAAGCTCTTGCAGCTTTGAGTCGTGTTCCGGTGTAATATCTCCAACCAGCAAGGTCAGCAGTTCAAGCACATCGGCATCTTTCGCCAGGCTGTCCCGCCAGGATACATAGTCCATATCGGCAAGGTCAATTTTGACTTTCCGTCCGAAAGAGAACAGCTCGTCCGAGTTCTGATCCTCGGCATCAAACTCGTCCATATCGGAAATATCCGTCAGATCAAGGGTCGTACCGGAGTGTTTATCAAAGCGGTCAATCGTTTCTATCGTGCTGTTTATCAAATCCTTGATGCGTGTCAGCGTCAGATTGAAAGAATAGACTGAGCTTTCCATACGCTTCATCAGGTTGATGGCAGTTAAGCGGCGGATGCCCTGCTCACGGTTCGCCTGCGTAAAGCCGACATTGACCTTGTTATCTCCGTACAGCTCAGCATACTTCTCCATCTTACTTAGCAGAATGTAGTGCGTCGGCGTATAGATTGTCAGTGTCAGGAGCATAAGCTGCTCAAAAATCTCGTTGTAGCTGATTGCTTCCTTCAGGTCAGTAAGATGCGGACGAAGCGAAATCGGCTTTAGCCTTGTCGGGAAGGTGCCGATGTCTGCCATATCGTAATACTTCTGAATATGCTTTCTTGAGCGGGCAATGGTCACACTATCCAGCACTTCAAAGAAATCAAAGTCCAGCATTTTGAGAAGGTTTTCAGTCGTGCGGTCGCACGGTTCCCACTTGCTCCAAGTGTTAAACGCCCGCTGTGCGTTCCTGAAAATTTCGTCGATGGAACGGGTAGTGTTGAGCTTTTCGTCTATGTAATCCGTATGCCCTTCATACGCAAGAGCAAGCTGATTTTTCAGATCGTTGAAGCGGTTATTAACCGGCGTTGCAGAAAGCATCAGCACCTTTGTCTTTACTCCGGCTCTGATGACCTTCTTCATCAAGGTAACATAGCGGTTATCCTTGGTGTCCTCGTCCGGGTTCTCGACTAATTTGCCGCCGTTTCGGAAGTTGTGGGACTCATCAATTACCACAAGGTCATAATTGCCCCAATTCAGTCTGTCAAGGTCAAGTCCGTTGGAAGTGCCGTGGGTGCGATTTAAGTCGGTATGATAAAGCACATCGTACCGAAGCCGGTCGGCAGCAATGGGGTTATTGACATAGTTATCCTTATAGGTATTCCAGTTGTTCGTCAGTTTCTTGGGGCAAAGCACAAGAACGGACTTGTTGCGGTTTTCGTAGTATTTAATAACGGCAAGGGCGGTAAAGGTTTTACCAAGACCGACGCTATCCGCAAGAATGCAGCCGTTGTATTTTTCAAGTTTATTTATGATGGCGAGGGCAGCATCCTTCTGGAAATTATAGAGCATCCCCCAAATCTTGCTTTCCTTAAAACCGGTCGCTTCGTTGGGCAAAACATCTTCGGACACATCTTCCAAAAACTCATTGAAGATGTTATAGAGCGTCACAAAGTAGATAAAATCGGGAGAGTTTTCGTTATATGCGGCGGTAATGCTGTCAATTACTTCATCAGTAACAACTTGAAGCACCTTGCTGTCATTCCATATCTCATTGAAATCGGCAAGCAAAGTGCGGGCGAGGGACTCATCTTTCACGATTGTTGTGCTGATTACATTGCCTTTCTCGCAGCCAAGCTCAACCGTAGTGAAGTTATTGATAGGCGTATAGCCGACGCCGTCAACTACGATTTGCCCCTGAATGGATTTGTCGCTGACATTTGACTTGAAATTGACCTTCTGTCTGATCCACTCTGCACACTCTCGTGCAATGGCTTTTTGGGTCAGCTCATTCCTGAGCTTGATTTCAAACTCTGTTCCGTAAAGGCTTCTTTCACGGGTCAGGCGAGGAATGTAGAACTCACGCCGTTCTTTTTTCGCCTTTTCGGTCACGAAGGTCGGAGAGGTGAAAATAAACCGGAGTTCCTCAATCTGCGAAAGTTGCTCTTTCAGCTCCTGAAAGGCATAGATAGAGAAGCAAGCCGCCGCAATGGACAGTTTGCTGCCTTGCTTGATCTCTACAGACAAATCGTCTTTAAGAGTCTTTGTTGTATTA
>ENA-ORIC01000255-ORIC01000255.1-human-gut-metagenome-genome-assembly--contig:-NODE-255-length-73973-cov-7.978957_pt1 | contig 73973 bp, 79 predicted proteins | sample MGYA00243023_ERZ508732 | MGnify/ENA primary metagenome ERZ508732 (study PRJEB26277, sample SAMN04329767) | human gut metagenome | biome: human-associated habitat | host: Homo sapiens | place: USA... | reverse complement strand
ACACAGAAGTCAAGCCTTTAAGTGCCGACAATACTCGCGAGTTACCTTGCCTGGAAGATAGGTTGTTGCCAGATTTTTTTATGCTTAAAAACATCTTAGAGAATAAATACTCTAAGATAAAATATAGAAAAAGTAGAAATTAAAGATAAACAATTTTGTTATTTTTAATTTCTACTTTTTATTATATAAAAAATTATCTTTCATCAATATCCATATTTTTGAAATAATCTCTAACACTATGCTCAACACTTAAGGGAGACATATTAACCTTAGCAGAATGAGAAGTCTTAATATCTGGACGAACACCACTAGCTCGTATACTACTAATCTCTGCATCAGATAGGCCTTTAAATCTCAAAAAAGGAATATAAGCAAAATTATAGCTGAATAACTTTTTAGAATTTTCCCAATCAATAGTTGACTTTGGAGAATCTGAAAGCTCAACAAATTTGCTTGTATCATCCTCAACATATACAGGCTCATTAGGATTATAAGTTTTAAACTTATATGAAAAAGAACTTATTAAACCTCTTTTTGCCAAATCATCCTTCAATGGAGAATGAGTAAGAAAAACAATATTGTCATTTAAAAAATTAGGATTTGTTAAATCTCTTATTAAAGTAGAATTGCCTTTAAGCAAACTCTTAATATGGGATAAGAATTGCAAATCTTCATTGGAATAAGAATGTGTATTCTTACAATCTAAATGAGAATACAATATATTAAAAAATGAATCCAACTTTGGAATAGTCAAAGTCGCTAGCTGACGTATATTAGAATCAGGACAATCTTCAGCAATATCAAAAATCTCAGAATAAAGAGAAACATCATCCCACTTTAAGAAATCATCCAAATTAACACCATTAACGCCAACAGACTTTAAATAGCGTAAGTATAAAGGCAACTTTTGGCTTGAACCAGATTCAGGAAAACTAGAATCTAGTAATACATTGAAAAATGCGCCAACAGCACATTCCAAAGACTGTTCTGATTCTGACATATATAAAGAAGAATAAAATTCGTTTCTCTTCTTCAATAGTTCCTCAATATTAGCAATAGATTCCTTATCATAAACATCAACAAAAGAATCAGTAGTTGAAAGCCTAGGAGTAGAGGAATATTTTGCAGTGTGAAGTGATATGGGATTTCCCTTATACAAAGCATCACGAGAAACATAATCAAGTCTATCAACATCATAAGAACTCTCATCATGTGCTGAAAAATTCAATACAGGCTTAGAGTATAATGAAGACAACACTTCTGGTAAATCATCACTAATTGATAAAAGAACAGACTGGATTTCAGGATTTTCCAACATCAATCTTTGACCAATGATTTCATGAGCACCATGAGTTTGAAAAACTTGTTCTTCAAAAGCATGTGATAAAGGAAAATGCCCAATATCATGTCCTGCAACCTTAATCAACTCTGCAATTAGAGTCAATTTCAAGTCATTAGACTCAATAAAATTTTTCCATTCTGGCTGTTGAAAATTATATATAAACTCTTCAACTTTTCTATTATAAACACCTTTTGAATGTTCTAATCTATTATGATAAGTATTGGGAAAAATATTAACAGTAAAAAAGAGCTGACCAACGCGGCCCAAACGTTTCATGGCTTGAGTCTGGAAAAAATCGTATATCTGATTAGGAAAATAAATATTAGGATCATTATAATCCTTAACAAGAGTAAGATCGGTTTCCTTTTGCAAGGCAATAGAATGATTCTTAATACGATAATTATCAAAAAGCCAAGAAAAAAACTCTTTTATAATATCCTCCTTAGTGTTAACATTTTCTAAATCCAACATTTCAACATCCTCCTATAAAATACAACAATATTATAGACTAAATAAGATAAAAGTCAACAAAGACTTCACAAATTCACAAAAAATGATATAATATCATAAAAAGGAAAGGAAAAATAAAATGTCAAGAATAAATTGGAAACCTGGAACATTCATATATCCTATACCAGCAGTAATGGTATCATGTGGAACAATGGAAAAATCAAACATAATAACAGTGGCATGGACAGGCATATTAAATACAAACCCTGCGATGTGCTATATATCTGTAAGACCAGAACGATATTCACATCACATAATAAAAGAAAATAAAGAATTCGTTATAAATTTAACAACTAAAAAATTAGCATATGCAACAGATTGGTGTGGAGTAAAAAGTGGTAAAAATGTAGATAAATTCAAAGAAATGAGGATAACAAAAGAACAAGCTAAATTTGTAAAAGCACCATTAATTAAAGAAAGTCCGGTATCAGTGGAATGCAAAGTAAAACAAATAATCCCATTAGGAAGTCATGATATGTTTGTTGCGGAAATATTATCAATAGATGTTGACGATAAATACATAGATGCAAAAGGAGCATTTGACATTAGCAAATGTGATTTAATAGCATATGCAAATGGAGGATATTATCCACTAGCAAAAAAAGAAGGAAAATTCGGATTCTCAGTAGAAAAGAAAAAGAGCAAAAGGAAAATATAAGAAGAATGATTTTATGGCTTATACAAAAACGTATAAGTAAACAATAAATTAACAATTCAGTAAAAAAAGTATTGACAAAGCAATAACTAGATAGTATAATATAACCATATAGTACAAAAGTACTGTAAATTCATGAAAGGAGGCACAATTATGGCCTGGAAAGACAGTCAGGACTTCCGCAATGATTATCCTGGTGGATATTCTGAAGACGGAGATGTCTACGACGGAAATGACAATCGTGTGGGATATGTCACTGGTGATGGGGATTACCGTATCAACAATGATGACTCCAACGATGGTCAGCTCTATCACAACAGAGGCTAAATAAGTGCCAAAGGTTTTCTTTAGTTAGAAAACCGACAAAGAGGTCTGGAAATTTTCCAGACCTCATTATAAAGAAAAAAAGGAAAGAGTTATGAAAAATATTATAAATGTGTATAACAATAATTATATAAAAATAATTAACGAGAATTCTACGATACCATCAGAATGCCAAGATATAATAAAGCTAAAATTAGCAAAGATATTAAAAATAAAAGAAATAGTATTCAAAATAGACTTTAATAAAATTAAGACAGAAGAATATAGAACACTATTGAGAAAATTGCTGTTTATTAAAAATTTAAGTGTAAAAATGAAAAAGAAAATTGGATTTGTTGTTGACAAAAAAAACATAGTTGCATATATAATAAACTATAATGAAAACAACATTAAACACCAAGATTTTATTTCGGGAATTAGGGCTATATTTTATAATACAAAATATGAAAGATATAATTATATATATGATACTGTGTGTGATTACCTAGATGGATATTTTTACGGAAAAAATCTATGCGATTTTCAAGATAATAAATGTGGAGAAAAAAGAACCACGTCATGTACAACTGGTTGTTGCCATCATTTTAAGTATAAAATATTAGGACCGTTTTCGAAGATGGTTATATGTGAACATATAAATAAAGAAAACTACACCTGTGATGCTAAGTGTCTTCCCTGTAAATTATTTACGTGCGACTATTTAGAGAAAAAAGGAGTTAAGTTTAAAGTAAAAGATATTTTGTTATTAGATACATTTTTTAATCAAATACAAAAATATTTTATAAAATATATGGTATTTACGCCAAAAGAAAAAATTTTAAAAAGATTAATAAAGTTATAGAGTGCATATCACTAAGTCAAAAACAGTCGGAATATTATTACAAAATATTCCAACAACAAACATATTAATCTGTTAATGTTTTCGCTGTTGTATTAGGGTTTTATAAATTCTAAATTGTCAAAAAACAAAATTCATAGGGAAAATTGTATGAAATGATTGACATACAAGCAAAATCGTGATACAATATTTAAGCGTATGTAAAAGCATACGCTTAAATGAATTATAATAAAGCTAAATAATGGCTGGAGGTGTATAAAATGGCTGCAAAGGGAGCAAGAGAACCAATAACATTGGAATGTACAGAATGTAAAAGAAGAACATACATGACAGAAAAAAACAAAAAAAATAATACAGAAAGATTAGAAATAACAAAATACTGCAAGTTCTGTCAAAAACGTACAACACATAAGGAAACAAAATAATCCTTAGGGGGGAAATATTATGCCTAAAGAAGCAAAAAATAAAAACAATAAAGTTAAAGAAAGTAAAACAAAAAGACATTTTTTTAAAGATGTTAAAGCTGAATTAAAAAAAGTAATATGGCCAACAAAGAAACAATTAGTAAATAATACAGTAGCTGTAATTTCAATTGTTCTAATTGTTGGAATTGCCGTATTTGTGTTAGACGTTTGTTTAGAGAAGATTAACTCATTTGGAGTAAATAAACTAAAAACAATAGTTCAATCTACACAAACAAACGAGATATCTGAAAATACAGAAATAGAAAATCTAATTTCAGAAAATAGTGAAACACAAGAATCTACAGAAGCGGACGCAGAAGTTACTGAATAATTAATAAAAGGAGGCTCAGTCATGTCGCAAAAAAATGTAGACTTAGAACCAAAATGGTATGTTATACATACTTATTCTGGATATGAAAACAAAGTAAAGGCAGATTTGGAAAAGAAAATAAAAAATCAAGAAATGGAAGAATACTTTTTTGATATAGTAGTTCCAATGGAAGAACAAATCGAAATCAAAGAAGGTAAAACCAAAACAAATCTAAAAAAAGTTTTCCCAGGATATGTTTTAATAAAAATGATTGTAACAGAACAAACATGGTATATAGTTAGAAATACAAGAGGAGTTACAGGCTTTGTTGGATCTGGAACAGATCCTATTCCACTTACAGAACAAGAAATCAGAAAGATGGGATTTGAAATATCAGAAATAAATGTAGATTATGATGTAAATGATTCTATACAAATAACTGACGGACCATTTAAAGATTACATTGGGGTTGTACAAAGTATAAACAAAGAAAAGAATAAAGTTAAGGTATTAATTTCTATGTTTGGAAGAGAAACTCCAGTAGAGCTAGAACTATACCAAGTGCAAAAAGTTCAATAATACAGTTTAAAACAGAATTTAAGTAAATTAAATTCATTTTAATAAATTATTTTGTTAATATACAATACTAAAGGAGGTGCAAAACATGGCAGAAAAAGAGATTGCAAAAATAATAAAATTACAAATACCTGCAGGTAAAGCTACACCAGCTCCACCAGTAGGACCAGCATTAGGTGGTACAGGAATAAACATTATGCAATTCGTAAAAGAATTTAACGACAAAACTGCAAAAGAAGCAGGAATGATAATTCCTATCGTTTTAACAGTTTACAAAGATAAATCTTTCACATTCATAACAAAGGAACCACCAATGGCAGTATTAATCAAAAAAGCTGCAAAAATTGAAAAGGCTTCTGGAAAGCCAAACAGAGATAAAGTTGCAACAATAACAAAAGCACAAGTAGAAGAAATAGCTAAACAAAAAATGCCAGACTTAAATGCAGCATCATTAGAAGCAGCAATGAGTATGGTTGAAGGAACAGCTCGTTCTATGGGTGTGTTAATTGCAAAATAAAATTATCTAAAATAAAATGGGAGAGTAAAATACTCGATAATACCAAAAGGAGGAAATAAAAATGGCAAACGGAAAAAGATATGCCGAAAGTGCAAAATTAGTTGACAAAACAAAACTATATAGCGCAAAAGAAGCACTAGAACTTATTGAAAAAATGCCAAAAGCAAAATTTGATGAAACAGTTGAATTACATGTTAAATTAGGTGTTGACTCAAAACATGCTGACCAACAAGTTAGAGGTACAACAGTACTTCCAAATGGAACAGGTAAAACACAAAAAGTTTTAGTATTCGCAAAAGGCCCAAAAGCTGACGAAGCAACAAAAGCAGGAGCAGACTTTGTAGGTGCAGAAGAATTAATACCAAAAATCGAAAAGGAAAATTGGTTTGACTATGATGTTATAGTTGCTACACCAGACATGATGGGTGTTGTTGGTAGATTAGGTAAAGTATTAGGACCAAAAGGATTAATGCCAAACCCTAAATCTGGAACAGTTACAATGGATGTAGAAAAAGCTATAAAAGAAATCAAATCAGGAAAAGTTGAATATAGATTAGATAAAAATAATATAATTCACTTAGGTTTTGGAAAAGTATCTTTTGGAGTTGAAAAATTAGTAGAGAACTATGCAACAATCATAGAAGCAATAATCAAAGCTAAACCAGCTGCTGCAAAAGGACAATACATTAAGAGTGTAGCAATATCTACAACAATGGGTCCAAGTATGTATATTGACCAAAAATAATTTATGAAATATAGCCAAAGACAGTAGGCATAAAATAAGTCCTACCGAGGCAATAAGATCGGAAAGAATCCAATTCTTATAGCCTCATTGTGGCTGTACGGATTGGATTTTAATATTAGAAATGGTAATATAATTTAGGAGGTGAATAAAAGTGGCAAATGAGAAAATAATAGCAAAAAAACAAGCACAAGTTGAAGAATTAGCAAAAGAAATAAAAGAAGCAAAAGTAGTACTTTTAGCAGATTACAGAGGAATCACAGTTACATACGTAACAAAACTTAGAGCTGATTTAAGAAATGTAAACGCAGAGTACAAAGTTATAAAAAACAATATAATTAAAAGAGCTCTAGACGCTAACGGAGAATCAGCATTAGATTCTGCTTTAGAAGGACCAGTAGCCCTAGTTATGAGTAAAGAAGATTATTTAGAGCCATCTAAAATAATATACAACTTTACAAAAGACCACGATTTCTACAAAATTAAAGGTGGAATAGTTGAAGGTAAAGTAATGACTGCAGAAGAAATAATAACACTAGCAAAACTACCATCAAGACAAGAATTACTTGCAAAACTTGCTGGAGCTTTACTTGGAAATATTACAAAACTTGCAGTTGCGCTTGATCAAGTTAAGGCACAAAAAGAGAACGCCTAAAATTAAAAATTAAAATTCACATTGCCGTGAAAATAAGAACATAAAGTTCTAAAAATAAAAAATATAAATAAGGAGGAAATTAAAATGGCAAAAATAGATGAATTATTAGAAAGCATTGATGCTTTATCAGTAGCAGAACTTGCTGAATTAGTTAAAGGAATAGAAGAAAAATATGGAGTATCTGCAGCAGCAGTAGCAGCACCAGTAGCTGGAGCAGCTGGAGCAGCAGCTGAAGAAAAATCTTCATTCAACGTAGTATTAAAAGAAGCTGGAGCAAACAAAATCCAAGTAATCAAAGTTGTTAGAGATGCAACAGGATTAGGATTAAAAGAAGCTAAAGACTTAGTTGATGGAGCACCAAAAACAGTTAAAGAAGGAGCTTCTAAAGAAGAAGCAGAAGAATTAAAAGAAAAATTCTCAGCAGCTGGAGCAGTTGTAGAATTACAATAATTCTAATAGATAAAGGTCAAGAAAACTTGACCTTTACTTTTTTTGCAAAAAAATAATTAATTACAAAAAAGTAATTAATTATTTATAAATTATTTATCAGTCTTTTCAAAAGCTGCAATCAATTTATCAACAGTTCTATTATTTACAAACTGCTCCGCTTGTTTAATAGTAAATTCGAAAACCTTAGCATCACTACTACCATGAGCTTTTACAACCGGTTTCTTAACTCCTAAAAACAAAGCTCCACCATATTCTTTATAATCCATCATCTTCTTGAATCTATTCAAGGCAGGTAATGTAGGAAGTGCACCAATAATAGAAAATACATTCTTTTTAATGCTTTCATTTAAAGACTTTTTAATAAACTTGCCCATTCCTTCAACAGTTTTTAAAAAGATATTTCCAGTAAATCCGTCTGCAATAATAGCATCAACCTTACCAGAAAAAGCATCACGACCTTCGATATTACCAATAAAATTAATACCCAATTCTTCCGATTTTTCCTTCAATAATTGATAGCTTTCTTTTATTAATTCATTACCTTTTGTTTCCTCAGTTCCAATATTTAATAAGCCAATAGCAGGATGTTCAACTCCTAAAGCATCGTGAATATAAATATTAGACATTTGTGCAAATTGTAGCAAATTAATAGGCTTACAGTTCGTGTTAGAACCACAATCCATAAGAACCAATCTCTTATGATAAGAAGGCAAAATACCAGCAATAGCAGGTCTATCAATACCTTTTATTCTGCCAACTAATAAGGTTGCTCCAGTAAGAAGCGCACCGGAATTTCCGGCAGAAATAAACACGTCTCCTTTTCCTTCTTTTAAAAGATTGAAACCAACAACCATAGAAGATTCTTTCTTTCTCTTTATAGCAACAGTTGGAATATCTTCCATTTCAATAGTATCTGGTGCATGATAAATTTTAAGCTTTGGAGAAATTTCTTCAGCAGTTTTATTATAAAATTCTTTTAGTTTATTTTTTATTACATCTTCTTTTCCAATAAGCCATATCTCCGCATCAACTTGATTAACAGCAGCAACGGCTCCTTTAATATTAGCATCGGGTGCGTTATCGCCACCCATAGCGTCTAATAAAATAATCATAAGTAGACTCCTTTTTGAAGAATTAATATGATATATTTTATAACTTAAGAAGTATAAAGTCAATGAAAAAGGCAAAGAAAAAACAAAATAGCAAAAATAAAAAACAGCTATAAAAAACTGTCTAAAAAAATTTTAATTGAATATGTTATTCAATTAAAACTAACTAATCTTATATATAGCACAACTGTAAGGAAAAAGTCAATAGCTTAAAACAAAAAGATATAAAAATTAAAAAAGTGCAAAAGCCAAAAAGCATACAATAAGTAAGAATTGCTAATTTTTATTTTTTTATTGAATAACATATTTAATAAAAAAATAAATTGTCGTTGCATTATAAAACAAATTGTTTTATAATAAAAATACTTAAAAAGTGATACACTAAATATGTAAAACAAGTTAAAACTAAAGAAAGATAGTTTATAGCAAATTGTTAAAAGCTATGCAAAAGCAAGATTACATATTGCAAAAATTATCTAAATTAAAAAAAGAAAATAAAAAAATGGAGGGAACAAATGAAACAAAGTAAAGAACCAAACAAAACAAATCTAAACAAAACAAATTTTAGAAACAAAAATGCTATAACATTAATAGCATTAGTAGTAACAATAGTTGTACTTTTAATCTTAGCAGGAGTAACAATAAGCCTATTACTAGACGAAAATGGAATAATAGCAAAAAGTAAAGACGCAAGGCTGGAAAACAGAGCTTCGCAAATAGAAGATGAAATTGGAATGTGGAAACAAAACAATTTTATAAACAAAGAATCTGGTCAAGCTCAAGAAAAAGCTGACACAATATTAGCAAGTCTAATTTCAAGAAATATTTTAAAAGAAGAAGAAATAGACAGAGAACAAAGAATAATAACAATAAAGAAAAAAGACGGAAGCATATTAAAAGAAATAAATTATAGCCCAGTAACAATAAATATAAGTAAAAACCCAGAAACAACAAAATCAGGTGCAGTACTTCTAACAGTAGAATCGGTAGAAGGAATGACAATGCCAAGTTTTCGAATATATCATAATGGATTGAACGAAGATTTTTCGGAAGTTATTAATTATATAGATACCTTAAGCGAAGAACAAAAGAAAGAAATAATTAAAAATTGCTATATACAAGCTATAAATGGATATGAGTCTGCAAATTGTACAACTTTTGAAGAAGCCTTAAAGTGGATGAATAAAACAGAAGAAGAATTTTGGTCAGAAATTAAAAGTGAAGAAGAATTAAATGATGCAACATTGAAAGTATTGCAAGGTCCATGTTACAACAGATATATTACTGGAAGAATAGAGGGGTATGTTATAACAGAAATAGATGAAAAATTGTCTGAATTCAAAAACGAGGGAGAAGATAATATAAAATATTATAGTGACGGCGTAGCAACAGAAAATGGAACATATACATTTAAAATTAAAGATATAATAACAGGGGAAATATATACAAAAAAAGTAGAAGTAACTAATATAGATAAAACAAAACCTGCATTTGCAGTAATATCAGATTATTTTTATATATATCTTTGGGATACTCTAGAGAAAAAACGTACGACCTTCGAAAATGCATATATAATCTATAAAGACGAGAAAATTGATATAACCGCTATAATGCTAGATTTTGGTAAAACACCTGAAATAAGGTTATGTGACGTTGGCCGTATATTAATGAACAAAGGTCTTGTAGATTCTAAAAGTGAGTTGATTGACACAAATCAGACTATAATATTAGTAAAAGATGGTAAAGAATATACAGGAATAGTAAATATGAGAGAGTTACCAGAACCATACTAAAACATAAAATCCACCTATAAAAGAAGTTTGCCAAACAACACATTGACTAAAAGCAACAATAATAATATAATTAGTGCGTAATACAGGAGGAAATATGGAGAATATAAAAATAAGCAAACAAAAAGCAAAAGAAAACAAAAAAATAGCACTAGTTACAGGAGCGTCTTCTGGAATAGGAAGAGACATAGCAAGAGAACTTGCTAAAAGAAAATATGATATAATAGCTGTTGCAAGAGGCAGAGAAGCACTAGAAAATTTAAAAGCAGAACTTGAAAAAGATTATCAAGTAAAAGTAGACGTTAGAGAACAAGATTTAACTGATAGAGGAGGATGCAAGAAATTGCATCAAAACGTCAAGGAAAAATATGGAACAATAGATGTATTGGTAAATGATGCAGGATTTGGAACTTGTGGAAAATTTACAGAAACTGATTTAGAAAAAGAAATAAAAATGATAGACACAAATGTGGTAGCTCTTCATATATTAACAAAACTATTTTTACAAGACATGGTAAAAGAAGACAAAGGTCACATACTAAATGTTGCTTCAATAGCTTGTTTTATGCCAGGGCCACTTATGGCGACATATTATTCTACAAAATCGTATGTGGTAAGATTAACACAAAGCATAAGGCATGAACTATTTAAACAAAAATCCAAAGTGAAAATAAGTGCATTGTGTCCTGGCCCTGTTGCAACAAATTTTAACAAAGTGGCAGATGTAAAGTTTAACTTAGCAGAAGCGGATAGTCAATATGTTGCAAAATATGCAGTGAGATTAATGTTTAGAAATAGAACGCTGATTTTTCCAAATTTCTTTACATGGTTGGGAAGAATATTTGCAAAAATATTACCAGACCAAGTATCGGCATTTTTCTGCTATTATGCACAAAAACGAAAAATTCAATAAAATAAAATCATGGATTAATCTAAAATCCATGATTTTTTCTAAATGGAGTACGCTGTACTCTGTTATTTTTTCCTTTTTGAAAATGAAGCAACTGGGCTCTGACATCAATGCAAATCGCTTGTAACTTTTTGAAGAGTAACTCTTACAATCGTACCTTCTTCAACAGAAGAATCAACTGCTAAATCTTGAGAAACAACAGTGCCACTACCGGTTGCTTGAATGTTTAAGTTTCTATTCTTTAAAGCAGAAGTTGCTTGTGTTAAACTCTTTCCTTTTAAATCAGGAACAGTAGTTGAAACAGAAGAATTATGCTCTGCTGTGTAAATTCTTACAACTCCATTTGGAGATATAGAAGTTCCGGCTTTTGGAGTTTGTGAAGTTACAATTTCACTTGAAGAAGCAGAAGTTAAACAGGTAATTCCTAAATCTTTTAACAACTGTTTTGCTTCATCAACTGTTTTGTTTCTTAAATCTGGAATTTTAATTCCAGTAGATTCAGAAGAAGTATCATTAGAAGGAATACCTAAATAAGGTAAAACTTCGCTTAAAACTTGAGAAACGACTGGTGCTGAAATCTCTCCACCAAAGTGAGATCTTCCTTGAGGTCCATATAACGACATTAGTGCAACAACTTTTGTGTTTTCAACAGGAGCTATTGCCAAGAAAGAAGCAACATATCCATCCTCTGGATGATTAGGATTTGGCTCTGATGTACCTGTTTTTCCACCAATGCTATATCCTTTTACAGCACCTGATTGACCACCACCGTCAGTAACAACGGATTGCATCATGCTACGAACTCTAGCAGCAGTTTCAGGAGATATTACTTGTCTTACTTCTTCAACATCTGTGGTTGTAACAACGCCAGTATCTGGATTTTCTACCTTTGTGATAAGTCTAGGTTTTACCAAAACCCCGTCATTAGCTATTGCACATGCAGCTGTAATCATTTGAAGAGGTGTTATTGTGAATCTTTGGCCAAAAGACATTGTCGCAAGTTCAACTGGGCCAACAGAATCTATTGGATGGAATTGACTTGAAGATTCACCAGCAGTTTGAATTCCTGTTTTGTTAAATAAACCAAAAGCTCCAAAATATTTATATAAAGTTTTGACTCCAATACGTTGACCTAACTGAATAAGAGCTGGGTTGCAAGAATTTTCTAGTGCATTTCTTAAAGATTGTGAGCCATGGCCAGATCTTCTAGCACACTCTATATCCTTATCAGCAACAGTCATGACTCCAGAACAATAAAAATCGCCCGCAATGTCAGTTTCCGTAGTGTTTTCCTCTAATGCGATAGAAGCCATAAGAACCTTAAAAATAGAACCTGGTTCAAAAGTCTCATTAACCACTTTATTACTATACATCTTGTATAAACTATTACTCTTTTCCTCACTAGTCAAATTATCCCAATTTTTAGATAAAGACTCATTTGGTTCAAATGGAGTATTTAAATTATAATCTGGGCAAGTAGCCATTGCTAAAATATCGCCAGTTGAAGGATTCATTAAAACCATAGAACCGCCATTCTTACAATTATTCTCATCAACAGCTTGTTTCAAATACTTTTCGACAATAGCTTGAATATTAGCGTCAATAGATAAAGTAATATTACTTCCATTTTCAGGAGCTATATACTGTTTGTCGCTATCTGGGATTGCTTCTTGAGTAACATCTGTTGCAGTAACAAGTTTTCCAGGAGTACCAGTTAATTGAGAATCTAAATTGTACTCAATTCCAGACAATCCGTTATTATCACTTCCACAGAATCCTATTAAATTGGAAGCAAGATTGTTGTAAGGGTAAGACCTTTTAGTATCCTTGTCTATATTAATTCCAGCGTAACAATCATTGTCCTTCATCCATTGTTTCAATTCTTCTACTTTATTCAAATCGACCTTTTTTACGATTGTCTCAACAGAATTTGTACTTGTAACTTTGACTAAAACATCATTATAATCCAATTCGAATATTTGAGCCAAAGCAGTGGCAACTTTCTCTTTTAAAGCATTTGTTTCTTCTTGCTTGTTTTTTACTACAATAAGGGAAGGATTGACACTGATTGTATCCACATCTGTACTTACGGCAAGAGCCTTTCCAGTAGAATCGTAAATTGTTCCTCTCTTTGGACTAATAACTTTATTTGCTGTTGATTGCTTGTACGCTTTTTCCTTTAAAGAAGCACTATCAACAAACTGTAAAATAAACAGTCGTGATATTAATAAAATGATAAAAAAAGCGAAAATTACAACAAACCACTTTAGGTGGTTCCCTTTATTTTCTATTTGAACATTTTTTTTATTTTTGTAATTCATAAATCCTCCTAAGATATTAATAAAAATATTGTATATTAATATGAAAGAAAAATCAATATTTTGTAAATTTTAAAGCAAAATTGTAACACAATTGAAATATATCTAAGCAAATTCAAAAAACCGTAAAAAATATTGGAAAATTTATTTACTTTAAAATTCCATTATGCTATAATTCAAATGTAAAAGACTGTAAAAATAAGGAAGGTAAATATAATGAATCAAATTCTTATGACAGAAGATAATAATCGCAATTATAAAGAAAAAAAACCAAAGGTACATTCAAATAAACCTATTGGAACTTCTAGCATTGTAAAAGTATTTGCTATATTAATTCTTATGTTTGGACTAGCTTTAGTAGGAAATACTGTATATGCTATGATGCAAAGTGCAAAAGAAGCACAGCTAAACAAAGAACCAGAAGTTACAACTCAAAGAAGTGGAAATGAAGTAACAATAATTGCAAAATGTGAATCTGGAATAAGAACCATGGTATATTCGTGGAACGACTCAACAGAAAAAGTAATATTTGGCAGAAACAATACAGAATTAAAACAAACGATAAATATACCAACCGGAGAAAGCAGACTTAATATAACAATAATAAACTCAAAAGGAAAACAATCAAAATTTGTTAAAAATTATAGACAAGAGGCAAAAGATGTTACAGAACCTGTGATAAAAATTGATTCAGTAAATGCAGACATAAAAATAACAATAACTGATGACACTGCGCTAGACTATGTTGTATATAAATATGGAGATAGCGACGAAGTAAAAATTACAGCAAATCCAGATAACCCAACATTAATAGAAAGAACAATACAAGCAAGACCAGGACAATATACTTTAAAAATAGAAGCAGTAGATAAGGCACAAAATTATGCAACAAAAGAACAAGATGTAAAAGGTGTAAATAAACCAGTTATAGAAGTAACACCAGATCCAAATGATCCTTCATACATAATTATAAAAGCAACAGATGAAGAAGGACTTAGAATGATTTCATATTATATTAATCAACAAGAATACAAAACAGATCCTAATACATCACTAAACACAAAAACTTTTGAATGGAGACAAAAAGTAGAAAAAGGACAATCAAATGTAACTGTACATGCATACAGCATAAATGAACAAGTTACGGAGTTTAAAGGAATTTACAACTACTAATACAAGGAGGAGACTAATGCAAAATATCTATCTCATTGATGATGATGAAAATTTAAAAAAGAAATTAATGGAAGATTTTTCGAGCTCAAAAGATTTTAAGTTCAAACAAATAAGAACAGAAAATATAGATGTAGCATTAAAAGATATTCCAGCATTAATAATAATAAATGAGGACACAATAAAAGAAGACGCAGCAATCGTATGTAGAAAAATCAGAAATAATGATGATAATTCTATAACACCAGTAATAGTAATAACATCAAACATAGATAGAAATCACAGAATTGAAGTTTTAAGAGAAGCAGCAACATATTTTATAAAAAACCCGATAGATTTTGAATACTTGTTCTATACGATAAAAAACATAATAGATTTATTACACATAAATAGAAAAGTAAGTCCATTAACAAATCTACCAGGAAACGTTCAAATACAAGCAGAAATGAAAAGAAGATTGCTGAAAAAAGAATTCTTTGTAATGTTATATATAGATTTGGACAACTTCAAAGCGTACAACGATACATATGGTTTTGCACAAGGAGATGAACTCATAAAGTTTACAGCAAGAACAATAACAAACAATGTACATTCAAAAGAAGAGGACAACAATTTTGTAGGACACATCGGTGGAGACGATTTTATAGCAATAGTAGAAGATGAGGACTACGAAAAAATTTGCCAAAATATAATAATAACATTTGATAAAAATGTGAAAAAGTATTATAGTAAAGAAGACATAGAAAGAGGATTCGTAGAAGTACCAAATAGAAAAGGAATACTAGAAGAATTTCCGTTAACTTCAATATCAATAGGAGCAGTAGAAGTAGATTCGGAAAGATTCCATAATACACTAGAAATTGGAGAAGCGGGAGCACAAGTGAAACATTTATCAAAAACAATTCCAGGAAGCACATATGTAGTAGACAGAAGAAAAAAAACAATATAGAAAATTTTGTTATTGACTTTAATTGTATAATCTATTAAAATTAAAATAACTATGATAGTAAAAGGATGGAGAGATATGGAAAAATTTAGAAAATTGAAAAAAGCAGTACTAAGTTTAGTATTGACCATTAGCACAATGGCAACTTTGGGAATGTTTGATTTTGTGAAAGCTGCTAACGATTTAACTGTGCCTGCATATTTAGGAATAGAACTATATCGTAGCTCTGGTTATGGATATAAACAAGGAGACCTACCAATCTACAAAATAGCAACATATAAATCAACAGACACAACAAATAAAATACCAGATAAAAGCAGAACAATATACTGTATAAAAGGTGGAATTGGATTTGGATCAGATGATGCAGAAACAGGATATCAAGAAAAAATAGTAACATATACTAAAAAATATGATCTAAAAAATCCAAGTGCAATACCAAGCCCATACAAAGACGTTCTACCAACAGGAGAAAATTACAACAAGTTAATGTGGGTATTAGATCACTTATATATAATGCCAGAAAATACTCAAGAAGATAGCACACAAGCAAGAACAGCATTCTTAAATGGAGCAATACCAGATGAATTATATGATACAATGATAGATGACGACATAGACACAATTCAACAATTAGCAGTTTGGAATTTCACAAACCCTGATGCTAACGATAGATTCCATATCGAAAGTGCTGGATTAAAAATTGCAAAAGAAGGAGAAGCTTTTGACTCATTATTCAATATAGATAGAGACAGATTTAATGCGACAAAAGCACTATTATCATATTATGTAAAAAATGCAGATGCAAACTATTCAAGTCCAGTAATTGCATCAGACGCAAAACCTATAACAATACAAGACAACTCAGATGGAAGAATTCAAACAATAGGAGACAATTATGTTGCAGGACCATACATTATAAACAAACAACTAGACATAGATTATGATGTAACAGCAACATATAATGATGGAACAATAACACCAACAATAGGAATAAAAAATTCAAACGGAAATATTGAAGCAACAAATAAAACAATAAAAGAACTAGAAGGACAAGAATTCTATTTAATGGTGCCAACAAGTTCAAACATAACACAATTAAAAATGCAAATTAATGGTTCATACAAAGTAAGAAAAGCATGGTATCTATCAGCAGAGAATCCAGAAGTAGAACAACCAGTAGTTTTAGTAAATGAAGACACTCAATACTTTGAAGATGTAGTTGCTGCAAGATTAGAGGCAAAGAAAACATTTGACCTAAGCTTAAGAAAATTCATAACAGAAATAAATGGACAAAAAATCGAAGAATTAGGATTAACAAGTAGAGTTCCAAATGTAGAAGGATTAGAAGAACTAAAAAATGGAACAGCGAATACAGCAATATATAAACAACTAAAAACACCTGTAAAAGTAGACATTGGAGACATTGTAACATATACAATAAGAGTCTATAACGAAGGAGAACTTGCTGGATATGCAACAGAAATTACAGACTACTTACCAGACCAACTAGAATATATTTTAGATGATGAAATAAATCTAAAATACGGATGGAAATACGATACTGAAAATACACATAGACTAAAAACAAATTATTTATCAAATGCAGATGGAACAACAAGTGAAACACCAGAAGAAAATAAATTAGCAGCATTTGATGGAACAAAATTGGATTATAAAGATGTACAAATCAGATGTAAAGTAGTATCAACAGCAAATATGCCAAAGAAAATAACAAACATTGCAGAAATAACAGGATGCAAAGATGAAGAAGGAAATGTAATAACAAGCCCAACTACAGGCGAAAGAGATTCAAGTGTAAAAAATGTTCAAATTCCAGCAGATTTACCAAGCTATAAAGACCAAGAAATAAATAGACAAGATCCAACAGATCCAGACTATATACCAGGACAAGAAGATGATGATGACTTTGAAAAATTACTATTAAAAGAATTTGACTTATCTTTAAAGAAATTTATAACAAAAGTAAATGACACAGAAATAACAAATAGAGCACCACAAGTAGATGTAACACCATTAAAAGGAACAGGAACAACAGCAAAATACACATATCAAATCAGCCCAGAAAAGAATCCAGTAGTTGTAGAAAATTCTGATATAGTTGAATACACTATAAGAATATACAATGAAGGTGAAGCAAATGGATATGCAGAAGTAGTAAGAGATGATATACCAACAGGATTAGAGTTCTTACCAGAAAACGCTACAAACATAGAATACAGATGGAAAATGTATGATGCAGATGGAAACGAAACAACAGATGCAAGCAAAGCAACAACAATAACAACAGATTATCTATCAAAAGCTCAAGAAGATGCAACTGGTAGAAACAACTTATTAAAAGCATTTGAAATGACAAAAACAACATTAGATTACAGAGATGTAAAAGTTGCATTTAAAGTAATAGAACCAAATTCATCAAAAAATACAATAGTAAATCATGCACAAATAGCTGAAGATACAGGAGATGACAGAGATTCAACACCTGACGTTTGGAACGAAGGGGAAGATGATCAAGATATTGAACAAATAAGATTAAAAGATTTCGACTTAGCTTTAAGAAAATTTGTTACAAAAATAAACAGCAAAGAAATAACAGACAGAATTCCACAAGTTGACCTAAGTACACTAAAAGGAAATGGAACAACAGCAACTTACAACCATTCAAAGAAACCATTAAGTGCATATGTAGGAGATGTGGTAGAATATACAATAAGAGTATATAACGAAGGTGATAGTGAAGGATATGCAACAGAAATTACAGACTATTTACCAAAACAATTAGAATTTATAAAAGACAATCAAACAAACATAACAAATAATTGGAAAATGTATGATGCAAATGGAAATGAGACACAAAATGTATCAGATGCTGTAACAATAAAATCAGGCAAATTAAAAGACGAAAAAATACCAGCATTTGATGGAGATACATTATCATATAAAGAAGTAAAAGTAGTATGTAAAGTAGTAGCAACTGACAATATGCCAAAGAAAATAACAAACATCGCAGAAATAAGCAAATGTGAAAACTCAAATAGAATAGAAGTAAAAGGTCTTGCTTCTGGAGATGAAAGAGATTCAAATCCAAATCAAGTAACAGTACCAACTGGAACAGAGCTAGAAAACTACAAAGATAGTGAAATAAACAAAGACTATGTACCAGGACAAGAAGATGATGACGACTTCGAAAAATTACTATTAGAAGAATTTGACTTATCATTAAGAAAATTCATAACAGCAGTTAACGACACACAAATCAAAGATAGAGAGCCAAAAGTTGATGTCACGCCATTAAAAGATGGAAGCGGAACAACAGCTAAATATGAACATTCAAAAGAGCCAGTTCTAGTATCAAATGGCAACATAGTAGAATATACAATAAGAGTATACAATGAGGGAAGCGTTGCAGGATATGCACAAGAAGTAAAAGATGATATACCAGAAGGACTAGAATTCTTACCAGAAAATGAAACAAATACAAAATATAGATGGGTTATGTTAGACAAAGATGGAATGGAGACAACAAAAGTTGAAGATGCACAATCGATCGTAACAGATTATCTATCAATAGAACAAGAAAAAACAGCTGGTGAAAATCTAATAAAAGCATTTGATCCAACTACAATGGACACATTAGACTACAAAGATGTAAAAGTAGCGTTCAAAGTAGTAGAACCAGCAACTTCTGACAGAATAGTAATAAATAAAGCTCAAATATCAGAAGAATGTGATGAAGACGAAAACGATGTAAAAGATAGAGATTCAACACCGGATGAATGGATTGAAGGAGAAGATGACCAAGACATCGAAAAAGTAAAAGTACAATACTTTGATTTATCATTAAGAAAATGGGTAACACAATCAATTGTAATAGAAGATGGACAAGAAAAAGTAACAGAAACAGGACATACAGCTGAAGATGACCCAGAAGCAGTAGCAAAAGTAGATTTGAAGAAGAGCAAAATAAACAATGTAATAGTAAAATTCAGATTTAAAATCAGAGTAAAAAATGAAGGTACAATCGCAGGATATGTAAAAGAAATAAAAGACTACATTCCAGATGGATTAAAATTCCTAGAAGAAGATAATCCACTATGGAAAAAAGTAGACGAAAAAACAATAACAACAGATCAATGCAAAGATGTACTATTAAAACCAGGAGACACAACAGAAGTAGAAGTATTGCTAACTTGGATAAATAGCGAAGACAACATGGGAGTAATGGACAACTGGGCAGAAATTAGCAAAGACTATAACGAATATGGAAGCCCTGATATAGATTCAACACCTGATAATAACAAGAAAGGCGAAGATGATATAGACGATGCACCAGTAATGGTAACAGTACAAACAGGAGAAGTAGCAAGATATACAGGAATAGCAATAGTAGTACTAACAATACTAACAACAGGAGTAGTTTTAATCAAAAAATATGTACTAAGATAAAATAAAAATACGCTATTTATATTAGAAATAATATAAGTGGCGTATTTTGGCATATTTTGGAGATTTTAAAAAATTGACAAATTGGCCAAAATAATGTAAAATATATATGTTATAAAAATTTGGAAGGATAAAAATATGCCAATAAATAAAATGAATTTAGATAAATTAGTATCTAGAACAAAAATATATTTAGTAGTAATAGCAATAATATTAATTGCTCTAAGTATTATAGAACCAAGAGCTATAATACCATCAATAATACTATATATACTAGTTGTTATATATACAATTTGGTCAAATAAAAAAAGAAAAGCAGAAATATCAGAACACATTAATGAATTAACATTAAATGTGGACAAAGCAGCGCAAAGTACAATAATAAACTCGCCATTTCCATTAATCATAATGAAAACAAATGGAGAAATAGTATGGAAGAGTAGCAACTTTGTAAAAGAATTCGCAAATGTAGATATAGGGACATTTTTAAACGATATAATAAAAGAACTAAAAATCAAAATAGAAAAAGGCGAAAAAGTTGAAGAAACCTCTATTTGCGAGAGAATGAAAATAGGAAATAAAACCTATAAAATAATAGGTGAATACACAAAAATAAAAGACAAAGAACATAAAAATTCAAAAGAATATATGTCAACAATATATTTCCTAGACGAAACAAACTATGTAGACTTATTGCAAAAATACAACGACATACAAGCTTGTGTTGGAATAATTGTAATAGACAATTACGAAGAATTAATGCAAAGAGCTACAGAAGAAGAAAAATTAAAACTTACTTCTGGAATAGAGAAAAAGATATATGCTTGGATAAATAAATACAATGGATTAGCTATAAAATCAGAAAGAGATACTTATGTATGTATATTTAGTCAATCTGAAATGGAAAAAATGAGAGAAGAAAAATTCGAAATTTTAGATGAAATAAAAGAAATAAAAACTGACGAAAATATCCAATCAACATTAAGTATAGCAATATCAGAAGAAGGAGATAATAACTTAGAAAAATACCAATCAGTAAAAGCAGTTGTTGATATAGCACTTGGAAGAGGTGGAGACCAAGCAATAATAAAACAAAACGGAAAATATTATTTCTTTGGTGGAAGAACACAAGAAGTAGAAAAAAGGACAAGAGTAAAAGCAAGAATTGTTTCACAAGCATTAGAAGAAATAATGAATGGAGCAAGCAATATAATCATAATGGGACACGCAAATAGCGACATTGACGCAATGGGTGCAAGTTTAGGATTATATAGAATAGCAAAAAACATTGGTAAAGAAGTTTATATAGTTAACGAAACAAACGGAACTAGTTTAGAAAACTTTATGAATGAAATAAAAGAAGTAGATGAATACAAAAACATAATAGTAGATAGAAGCACAGTAAGCAACAAAATAAATCAAGAATCTTTACTAATAGTTGTGGATACAGATAAAAAGAATTATGTAGAAGCACCAGAATTACTTACGAAAACAGAGAAAATTGCAGTAATTGACCACCATAGAAGAGGAACAGATTATATAGAAAATGCAATATTAACATTCCACGAAGTATATGCATCATCGACTTGCGAGCTTGTAACAGAACTTGTTGAATATGCAGAAAAAACAATTAAGTTAGAGAAAATAGAAGTAGAAGCTCTATATGCTGGTATAATGATGGATACTAAAAACTTTACATTTAAAACAGGCGTTAGAACATTTGAAGCAGCAGCCTTTTTAAGAAAATGTGGTGTAGACATCATAAGAGTAAAAAAATGGTTCCAAAGTAATTTAGAAACATATAACAAAATATCAGAGATAGTAGCAAAAGCAGAAATTATGGATGAAACAATAGCTATATCTGTATATGATAAAGAGGATACTGATGCAAATATTACTTGTGCAAAAGCAGCAGACGAACTACTAACAATTAGCAATATTACAGCATCATTTGTAATAGGAAAATTGGGAGAAAAAGTTTGCATTAGTGGTAGATCAATAGGCGATATAAATGTTCAACTAATACTAGAAAAACTAGGTGGAGGCGGACATATCACTGTTGCAGGAGCTCAGCTAGAAGGAATGACACTAGAAGAAGTAAAACAAGAATTAACCAATAGAATTAATGAATATTTTACAGAAGTATCATAAAAACAAAAGACATATCTTTTTTTGATATGTCTTTTATAAACTTTTTTAGCAAAATGTACAATAAATGTATACAAATGCCTAATAAAATAGTAAAATAGTGATATAAAAAATAAGGAGGAAATAGAAGTGAAGGTTATTTTATTAAATGATATTAAAGGTGTTGGTAAAAAAGACCAAATAATAGAAGCAAGTGATGGATATGCAAGAAATTACTTATTTCCTAAAAAATTAGCGTTAGAAGCAAACAATGAGAATATGAGCAAATTAAAAGCAAGACAAGACTCAAATCAATTTAAGAAAGATGTTCAAAAGAAAGAAGCAGAAGCTTTAACAGTAAAGTTAAAAGGAATAATGCTTAAAATAAAAGTAAAAGCTGGAGAAAATGGAAAAATCTTTGGAGGAGTAACAAGCAAAGAAATTTCTGATGGACTAAAAAAAGACTATCAAATAGATATAGATAAAAAGAAGATAAACTTAAATGAAACAGTAAAAACACTAGGAACAATTACTGTTGATATAAAACTATATGAAGGTGTAACAGGAAAATTAAAGGTTGATATAATAGCAGAATAATTATATCAAAGGAGGAAAAAAATGGAACTAGGCAAAGTACCACCACACGATATAGAAGCAGAACAAGCTGTAATAGGAAGTATGCTAACAGACCAAGAAGCTGTGTATGCAGCAATAGAGAGATTAAAGCCAGAAGACTTTTATAGGGAAGACAATAAGCAAATATATACAGCAATATTAAACATATATAACAAGGCGGAGCCAATAGACATCATCACTTTAAAAGCGGAGCTTTCGTCAATGGGAAAACTAGATGCGGTTGGAGGATTGGAATACATAGTAGAACTTCCAGAAAAAGTGCCAACAACAGCCAATGTAGATAGATATATAAAAATAGTAGAAGAAAAATCATTACTAAGAAATCTAATCAGAGCAGCAAATGAAATTTTAAGTAGTGGTTATGCACAAGAAGATGATGTAGAAAACATAGTTGACCACGCAGAGAAAAAAATATTTGATGTAATGCAAAAAAAGAGTCAAAAAGGATATACTACTATTAAAGATGTATTAGTAGAATCTTTTACAAAGCTAGAAGAACTATATAACCAAAAAGAACACATAACAGGTGTTCCAACAGGATTTGCAGAGTTGGATAAGAAAACAGCTGGACTTCACGGTTCAGAATTAATACTGATTGCCGCAAGACCTGCAATGGGAAAATCAGCATTTGCGTTAAATATAGGCTCATATGCAGCAACAAGAGCTAATGTACCAGTAGCAATATTCAGCTTGGAAATGTCAAAAGAGCAGGTTGGAAACAGAATTCTATGTAGTGAAGCATTAGTAGATAGCAACAATGTAAGAACAGGAGAGCTAAATGATGAGGAACTAGGAAAGCTAGCAGAGACATCTGGAGAACTATCACAAGCTCCTATTTATATAGATGATACACCAGGTATATCTGTAATGGAGATTCGTGCAAAATGTAGGAAACTAAAACTAGAAAAGAACATTGGACTAGTAATAATAGACTACTTACAACTAATCCAAGGAAGTGGAAAGACATCAAGTAGAGAGCAAGAAATAGCAGAAATAAGTAGATCATTAAAAATACTTGCAAAAGAAATAGAAGTCCCAGTAATAGCTTTATCACAGCTATCAAGAGCGGTTGAAGCAAGACCGGACCATAGACCAATGCTTTCTGATTTGCGTGAATCTGGTTCTATCGAGCAAGATGCCGACATTGTTATGTTCTTGTATAGAGATGACTATTATAATGAAGATTCAGAAAAGAAGAATATAGCAGAAGTTATAATTGCAAAACAAAGAGCTGGTTCAACAGGAACTGTAGAACTTGCTTGGCTTGGAAAATATACTAAATTTGCAAATTTAGAGAAATATAGAACATAAAGAAAGGCGAATTTAATGGCTGAAAGACCAATTGAAATAAGAGAGAAAATATTAAACACAATAAAAAAATATAATTTAATAAGCCCAAATGATACGGTACTAGTTGCTGTATCAGGAGGGCCTGATTCAATGTGCCTTATTGACAATTTATTAGCTTTGAAAGATATACTAAAAATAAAAGAAATAGCAGTAGTTCATCTAAATCATATGATAAGACAAGAAGCAAAATCAGAAACAGAATATGTACAAGAGTATTGCAAAAAAAATGAAATAAGATGCTTTGTAAAATATTTAGATGTAGTAAAAATTGCTGAAGAAGAAAAGATTGGCACAGAAGAAGCAGGAAGAAAAGAAAGATATAAGTTTTTTGATCAAGTAGCTCAAGAAATAAATGCAAATAAAATAGCCATAGCTCATAATTTAAATGACAATGCTGAAACAGTATTAATGCATTTATTAAGAGGAAGCGGAATTACAGGATTATGTGGAATAAAACCAGATAGAGAAGGAAAATACATAAGACCAATAATAAAATGTGAAAGAGCAGAAATAGAACAATATTGCAAAGATCAAAAATTAGATGAAAAATATGACAAAACAAACTTGGACAACAAATATACAAGAAATAGAATTAGAAATGAGTTAATTCCTTACATAAAAAAAGAGTTTAATCCAAATATTGTAGAAGCATTAGATAGATTGTCAGATTTAATCACAGATGAAGAACAATATATGGAAAAAGTGACATTAGAAAAATACAATGAAATTGTGCTAGAGGAAGAAAATGATAAAATAACAATAGACCTTAAAAAATTTAATTTATTAGATTCTATAATAAAAGCAAGAATAATAATGTATACTATAAAAAAACTATTTAAAACAACAAAAGGAATAGAGAAAAAACACATAGAAGATATTATAAAATTATGTGGAAATAATATAGGAAACAAATACTTAACACCAAATAAGAATTTGAAGATATCAATACAAAACAGAAAGGTTTATTTTGAAAAAGTGTAAAATGTACTTTCCGTAGTAATTAACAAAAAATGTTAAAATTTTGTAACATAAACTTTTACTTAAAGTATTGAAATAATCGTTTTTATGTGATATATTGCAATAGATTAAACAAAAATAAAAGACTGAAACAAAAGATTTCAGCAAAGAGGAGGAACAATTTTGAAGAACAGTTTAAAAACATTGGCTGTATGGCTAATAATCGGAATAATAATCATAGTATCAATCTCAACAATAGTAGAAAATGCAAACAGCAAATTAACATACTCAGAATTAGTAGCAAAAATAGAAGCTGGGCAAGTAGATAAAATAGAGTTAGAAGCAGGCGGAGGCTCAGCCATAGTTAAATTAAAAAATGATAATGGCGAAAAAAAGGTAAATATTCCAAGTGTAGATAACCTAATGGAAAATCTACAAGACCACATGAAAAATGGTCAAGTAGCTGTAACAGAAAAATCAGAATCAGTATGGGCATTAATATTAACATTCTTAACACCAATAGGAATACTTTTAATATTTATAATATTCTGGATATTCATGATGGGAACAGCAAATGGCCAAGGTGGAAACAAAACAATGACATTTGGCAAAAGCAAAGCTAGAATGTTAAACCCAACAGATAAAAACAGAGTAATGTTTGATGATGTTGCAGGTGTTGATGAAGAAAAAGAAGAATTAGAAGAAATAGTTGAATTCTTAAAACATCCAGCAAAATTCACAGAAATGGGCGCGCATATACCAAAGGGAGTTTTACTTGTAGGACAGCCAGGAACTGGTAAAACACTTCTTGCAAAGGCAGTAGCAGGAGAAGCAGGAGTACCATTCTTTATCATAAGTGGTTCAGACTTCGTAGAAATGTTTGTTGGTGTTGGTGCATCAAGAGTTAGAGATTTATTTGAGGAAGCAAAAAGAAAAGCTCCTTGTATAATATTCATAGATGAGATAGATGCAGTTGGACGCCAAAGAGGTGCAGGTCTTGGAGGAGGACATGACGAGAGAGAGCAAACATTAAACCAATTACTAGTAGAAATGGATGGATTTGCAGCAAATGAAGGTGTTATAGTTCTAGCTGCAACAAACAGACCAGACGTATTAGATAAAGCTTTACTAAGACCAGGAAGATTTGATAGACAAATAGTAGTATCACTTCCAGACGTTAGAGCAAGAGAGCAAATATTAGAAGTTCATAGCAGAAAAAAGAAATTAGCAGAAGATGTAGACTTAAAAATAATAGCAAAAAATACAGCAGGATTCTCTGGAGCTGATTTGGAAAATGTATTAAATGAAGCAGCATTACTTGCAGCAAGAAGAAACTTAAAGGAAATCAGAGAAAGAGAAATAGAAGATGCAATGGTAAAAGTAACAATGGGACCAGAAAAGACAACAAGAGTTAGAAGCGAAAAAGAGAAAAAACTAGTTGCATATCACGAAGCAGGTCATGCTGTAGTAAGCAGATTTTTACCAACACAAGATGCAGTACATGAAATATCAATAGTACCAAGAGGAATGGCTGGAGGATACACAATGTATCAACCAACAGAGGACAAATCATTTATGTCTAAAACAGAAATGATAGAGCAAATAATTTCACTACTTGGTGGTAGAGCATCAGAAGATTTAATGTTAGATGATATATCAACAGGCGCAAGCAATGATATAGAAAGAGCTACAAAAATAGCAAATGCAATGGTTACAAAATATGGTATGAGCAAGAGATTAGGGACAATAACACTTGGATCAGACCAACAAGAAGTATTCTTAGGCAGAGACTTTGCACAAGAGAAAACTTATTCAGAAGAAACAGCTGGAATTATAGATGAAGAAATGAAGAGAATAATAGACAGTTGCTACGCAAAAGCAATAGAAATATTAAAAGCAAATGAAGACAAATTACATGCAGTAGCAAAAGTATTGTTAGAGAAAGAAAAAATAACAGGAGAAGAATTCGAAAGAATCTTTACACAGCAATAAAAACAAAAGGAAGGTAGTAAGATTGGAAGCAGTTGCAGTTATTGTAATATTAGTAATAGTCATAATTTCATTAATTGCATTTGCTGTAATGCAGTTGAAAATGGCAGGAATAGAAATAAAAGACTTTTATTCGTTTGTAAAAGCAAATGAAAACTTAGACAAACTATATGTATTTTCAAAAAAATACAATAGAATGTCGCCACAAGAAAAAGTAATATTTCTATCAGAAGCAGAAAAAGTATCAGATGCCTTCTCAAAAATTCCATCAATGGTATGGGAAGATGAATATTCAAAATACAGAGATGTAATGGATATATACAGAGACATAAAAATAGACAGATGGAAAGAAGTAAGCAGAAAATAAAGTTATACTGAACTCAAATAATTGGGTTCAGTATTTTTTATTAATAAAATCAGCCGAATCGAATAAACATAGATTAGGTGATTGAAATGAAAAAAACAAATATAAGAAAGCTAAAACAAAAAGAGCTAAAAAGCAGAAAAGATAGTCGTCTTAATAAAATGCTTTTGAGAAAAAGAAAGCAAAAAAAGCACAAAGCAGAAAGAAAGCTATTAAAGCAAAACAAAATAAATAGAAGTCAAATGAACAAAAAAGGGGAAGTATCAAGAAAAAGAAGAATGAGATTTGCACTTATTTGTTCAACAATAATATTTTTGGGTTTAGCAACAAGAGTTGGATACATACAATTTTTCGAAGGCGAAAAGTTACAGCAAATGGCCTATTTACAGCAAACACTTAATAGAAACATAAATCCTAAAAGAGGAACTATTTATGACTCGAGCGGAAAGGTGGAATTGGCAACAAGTAGCAGTGTTGAAACAATAACAGTCAATCCTGTAAACATTCTAAGTAGTGAAAAAGAAAAAGTAGCAACAGAATTGACGCAATTATTCAATCTGAAATACGAAGATGTGCTAAAAAAAGTGAGCAAAAAAACAGCAATAGAGACCATTGCAAAAAAAGTCGATAAAAATCAGAGCAAAGAGCTCAGACTGTGGATGGAGGCAAACAATATAACTTCAGGAATAAATATAGATGAAGACACAAAAAGATTTTACCCATATAACAATTTAGCTTCGCAAATAATAGGATTTTGTGGTAGCGACAATCAGGGATTGGCAGGAATAGAAGCAAAATATGATAACGAACTAAAAGGTGAAAAGGGAAAAATTCTAAAAATGACAGATGCGAAAGGAATTGATATAACAGATACATCAGAGGCTTATGAGCCGGCAAAACAAGGAAACGATTTAGTCCTAAGCATAGATGCAACAATACAGGGAATAGCAGAAAAGTATCTAAAAGAAGCATGTATTGACAATGTGTGCACAGATGGTGGAAACATATTGCTAATGAATCCTCAAAATGGAGACATTCTAGCAATAGCCAGTTATCCAGATTTCAATTTAAATGATCCATACACAATAAACAATGAAGAATTAAAAACAAATTGGTCTAACATGACAGCAACAGAAAGGTCGAATGCACTACAAGCAATGTGGAGAAACAAGGCAATATCAGATACTTATGAACCAGGTTCAACATTCAAATTAGTGACAGCTTCAACAGCTTTAGAAGAAGGAATAGTAGCCTCAACCGACAAAGAAGGTGAATTTTGTTGTACTGGGTATATAGAAGTTGCAGGAGTCAAAATGAAATGTTGGAGATATTATAGACCACATGGACCAGAAAGTTTAAGGCAAGCATTAATGAACTCATGCAATCCTGTATTTATAGGGTTAGGAGGAAAGATAGGAGTTACAAAATACTATGAATACTTAAGAAAATATGGATTCTTAGGTAGAACAGGAATAGATCTACCAGGAGAAGCGGGAAGCATTTTCTTAAAAGAATCGAAAGTAGGACCAGTTGAGTTAGGAACAATAGCATTTGGTCAAAGATTTGAAGTGACACCAATACAAATGATAACAATGGTTTCAACAATAGCAAATGGAGGAATTTACACACAACCCAGAATCGTGAAACAAATAATAAACAGTCAAACTGGAGAAATAAAAAACATAGAAACAGTAAAAAAAGATAGAGTGATATCAGAAGACACTGCCAAAAAAATGTTAAGTATGATGGAAAGTGTTGTTGCAGAAGGAACGGGAAAAAATGCTCAAGTAAAAGGATATGCAATAGGTGGAAAAACAGGAACATCAGAAGATGGAGTAAATACAGGGAAATACGTAACGTCGTTCATAGGAGTTGCGCCAATATCAAATCCAGAAGTTGCAATCCTAATAACACTATACAATCCAACAGGAGAAGGTGGCCACCAAGGAGGTGGTGTTGCAGCACCAATAGCTTCACAAGTCTTAGGAGAAGTTTTGCCATACTTAGAAATAAAAAAAGATAATCAAGATGAAGAGGAAAAAGGAGAAGTTGAAGTGCCAAACTTAATAGGATTAACAAGAAAAGAAGCTAAAAAAACATTGGAAGAAGAAGGACTACTAATAGAAACAAAAGAAAGCTTAAAAACAAATCTAGATGACGAAGATGAAAAAATAAAATCACAACTACCAAAAGCAGGAATAAAAATAAAACAAGGAAGCACGGTGTATGTAGACAAATAGAAAAAGATTGACATAATAGGGAAAAAGTTGTAAAATGGAAGTAGTTGACAATTAATATAAAAAAAGAAAGGCCGATAAAATGGAAGAAATAAAAAATAAAATAATAACACTATCAGGAGAACCTGTAAGCGGAAAAGGAACAGTAGCAAAAGCATTAAAACAAAAATTAATACAAGAGGGCTATGAACCTGAAAAAATTCATATGAAATCAACAGGAGACGAATTTAGAAAATATTTTACATCAGTGGTTGAGTTAATTATAAACTTTGACAATCCAAAAAGGGAAGAAATAGCAAAACGTCCAGAAATAAAAGCTTTATTTGAGAATGCTGAAAATAGAAGAGTAATTTCAAAAACAATAGCAAGCTTAGCAGAAAAGAAAATTGATTTATCTCATTTTACAATAGAGGACGCGAATAACAGTTCTGAATTTGAGGATATTAGAAGTGTAATAGACCATACAATAGATGAAGAAATGAAAAAAGAAGGAATAGAAATAAATAGTGAAAGTCATCCAGATGAAGCATGGATAATTGATTCTAGACTTGCTTTTTCAAATGTTCAAGGCTCTTTTGACGTAAGACTAACTGCTAACCCAAGAATTGCAGGAGAAAGATTGTTTAATGACAAGAGCAGAGGAAAAGAAGATAGATACACTTCTCTAGAAGAAGCAATAAAAGAAAGAGAAGATAGAAGAACAGGAGAAATAAAAAGATATAAAAAAGTATATGGAGTTGATATATCAGATGAAGAAAATTACAGTGTAGTTATAGATACTTCATATTCAAGCCCGGATTCTATTGCGGATGTTATTCTTGAATGTTCGGACAGATTCCAAAAAGGCGAAGACTTTGCGAGAAATTGGGCAAGTCCAAAAGTATTTATTCCTAAACAAGATGAAATGGATACTCTTAGACCTGGAATGTTTGGTAAAGATATAGACGAGATGACACAACTGATTGAGAAAAATGGTTATTACCCAGACAGCCCAATAGAAACAGTAAGCGTAGATGGAATATTATATATAATAGAAGGACATCATAGAAATTTCGGAGCAGCTCGTGCTGGCAAAGAATTAATACCGTATGAGGTAATGGCAAAAGATGACGAAAAACACCCAGGATTATATGCAACTCCAAGAAAAATAGCAGAATACGCTAATATGGCGCAATTATTTGGACATGAAGGATTGCTAGATAAACTAGAAAGAAAGATGTCAAATAATCCAAATGCAAGATTCTCATATGAAAAAATACACCCAGAATTAGTAGGAAGATTAACAGAAAAATACAAAACAGAAATAGCAAAAAGAGAAGAAGAAAGATAATAAAAAAGTACTATTGCAATAAAAAAAGCAATAGTATTTTTGTGCTATAAATATTTACAAAGATATTTTAATAATGATATAATACAACTAACGAAAGGGGGATGAAATGTGAAAAAAGGCACAAAAAAAGGATGGTTAATTGCGATTATAGTGATACTAATACTTATAGTAGCACAAAATGTAACAAACAAATCAAGGGATTCAAATAAACATATTACAAGAGGCAAAACATTTAGATTAATTTCTAGTTCAGAAAATGCAGATTTGGAGCAAACACTGCAAGAATTTGCGAGAAAAAACAATATAAAACTAAGTATAGACTACGCTGGTACAATAGATATAATGGAAAAGCTAAACAACAAAGAACAATATGATGCAGTTTGGACATCTAATTCTATTTGGCTATATATGTTAGATAAGTCGGTATCAGTAAAAAATTCAAAATCAACAAGCATAAATCCAGTAGTATTTGGAATAAAAAAATCTAAAGCAAAAGAACTAGGATTCATAGACAAAGAAGTTAGCACAAAAGATATTTTAACAGAAATACAAAACGGAAAATTGAAATTTAGTATGTCGTCTGCAACGCAAACAAACACTGGAGCAACAGCATATTTAGGATTTTTAGCTACACTTGCTGGAAATCCAGAAATACTAAAAGTAGAAGACCTAGACAATGCAGAACTAAGAGAAAATGTAAAAAACTTATTCTCAGGAGTAACAAGAACATCAGGAAGCGAAGAGTTTTTGGAAGAGATGTTTATAAAAGGAGATTATGAGGCAGTAGTAACATATGAAACTTCAATTATCAACATTAACAAAAAGCTAGAAGAACAAGGAAGAGAACCATTGTACATAATTTATGCAAAAGATGGTGTATCTATATCGGATTCGCCACTAGCATATATTGACAATTCTGACAAAGACAAACTAGAAATATTTGAGAAATTACAATCTTATATTTTAAGTGAAGAAGGACAACAAGAATTACTAAAAACAGGTAGAAGAGTTTGGTATGGTGGAGTAAATCCAAATGCAGATAAAACAATATTCAATCCAAATTGGGGAATTGATACAACTAAATACTTGGTTCCTGTAAAATATCCAAGCACTGCAGTAATAAAAAAGGCATTAGCGTTATATCAATCGGAACTAAGGAAACCAACACATACCGTATTTTGTTTAGACTATTCAGGAAGTATGTCAGGAGAGGGAGAGCAACAATTAGTATCTGCTATGAAATATATCTTAACAGAAGAAGAGGCATCTAAAAACATGCTTCAATTCTCTAGCAAAGACAAAATATCAGTTATAACATTTAATCAAGAAATAAAAAATAAATGGAACATAGAAAACGGTGTGCAAACACAAGAGCTAATTGAAAACATAGAAAATGAAGAACCAACAGGAATGACAAACATTTATCTAGCAACATCAGAAGCTCTAAACATTTTAAAAACAGAAGACATGGACAAATACAATCTTTCTATAATATTAATGACTGACGGATTGTCAAACAAAGGAAATTTTTATGATGTAAAAAAATTATACACAAACATTGGAAGAGATATTCCTGTATATAGTATAATGTTTGGAAGCGCATCTGCGAGTCAGTTAGACGATATAGCAAAACTAAGTAATGCAAAAGTATTTGATGGTAGAACTAACTTACTAGAAGCATTTAAAAAAGTTAGAAGCTACAATTAGAGGAGGAACAAAATTGAAAAAGGAATATATTTATTCTTGTTTATTAGGAGGAACGTTTTTTGCAGTACCATATTTGGCATGCGGAATTGGTGCTTTGCCATCGGCTGCAATAGGAGTTGCTGCATATGGCGCTGGAATACTACTTTTTAGAGACAAAAAGAAAGTAGATATATCAGACAACTTTGAAGCAGAAGATAAACTAGCAATAAAGCAAGCAAAAGAATCAATAATAAAAATGCAAAATATCTCTAAACAATTAGAAAGTCCTCAGTTAGTTCAAAATGTAAAATCTATTTATATAACATCAAATAAAATTATAGAAACAGTAGAAAAGAAGCCGGAAAAACTAAAAAAAGTACGAAACTTTTTAAACTACTATTTGCCGGTAACCATAAAAATACTAGAAAGATATGATGAGATAGAAAATCAAAAGCTAACCACAAAAGAAAGCAAAAAATTCATGTCATCAGTTGAGAACATGATTGCAAAAATAAAAGATGCATTTGAAGAACAATTAAGCAACATATATCAAACAGAAATGGTAGATACAGATGCAGAATTAAAAGTATTTGAGTCAATGTTAAAGGCAGATGGATTCTTAGACGAAATAGATTTTAATATAGAAAAAAATGATAAGGAGGTGCAATAATGGACAGAAAAAAACAAGCTATTTTAGGACTTGCAATATTAATTATATTAATAATTGTAATAGTAGCTGTGACAACATTAAAAAACAATAAAGATGGAATATCAGATAGTAATCTAAAGCAAGTATTTGTAGCAACAGGTGGAGGAAAAGAAAATTTCCTAGCAGATGAAGAGGTAAACAATATAATGAAACAAAAATATGGACTAAAAGTAACATACGATTCTTGGAGCAATGGAAAAATAGTAAAAGATCCACTACTTAGAAAAGATGGAAGCAAATATGATGCAATGTTTTGCTCTGACCAAAGATTCTACGATTATTTTAAAGTAAGCGCAGATACATCAAAAGGAGAGGCGCAAAGAGACAGAATACTAGAAGGAGGACTTACCCTAAATACTCCAATAGTTATTTATAGTTGGGATACAGTTGTAGATGCATTAATAAAAGAAAATATAGTAACACAAAAAGATAATGTTTACTATATAACAGATATGAACAAACTAATATCATATATATTGGAAGGAAAGAAATGGTCTGACATAGGAGTCGACATGTTATATGGAACAATCAACATAGACTCAACAGACCCGGTTACATCTTCACCAGGAGCAACATACTATGGATTATTGCTATCAATAATGTGTGGTGGAACTGTAACAGAAGAAAACCTACAAGCTAATTTACAAAACTTAAAGGAATTTTATATAAAATCAGGCTATATGAATAACACACCAGCAGACCTATTTGAACTATATTTAAAAACAGGTGTCGGTGGAAAGCCAATGATAGTTGACTATGAGAAAAGTGTAATAGATTTTGCAAACTCAAATCCTGATGGATGGGAGCAAGTAAAAGACAAAATCAGAATATTATACCCAACTCCTACAATATGGAACTCACATTGTATAGCAACATTTAATGAAACAGGAAACGAGTTCTTCAAAGCATTTGAAGATAAAGATATTGGACAAATTGCTTGGTCAAGATATGGATTTAGAACAGGTATCACTGGTGGAAACTATGACGTAACAAAAGTAAATGTTTCGGGAATTCCACAAAGTATAACAAGTACAGTATCAAGCTTAAAAATGAAAATGTATGACGAAATGATTTCATATTTAGGTCAATAATGGTAATCTTAAACCATAATTAAGAAAATAAAAAAGGAGAAATTTTATTATGGAAAATTTAGAATTAAAAGTAGTATCAAACATCGATACAAGCAAAGTTGAAAACAGCTTAATTCAAGAAAAGAAAGTTACAGAAGAAGAGGTAGAAAAATCATTAAATTACAATGAACTACCAGAAGAAGAGAAAAAAGCAATAGACGAATTTGTTGCAAAAATAGATCCTAAAAACACAACAGAAATATTACAATATGGATCATCTGCACAAAATAACATATCAAAATTTTCAGATTCAGTATTAGACAATGTAAAAACAAGAAGTACTGGAGAAGTTGGAGATTTATTATCAGACTTAGTAGTAGAAATCAAACAATTTGACAGTGATATTCCAAGAAAAGAATATACAGGAATTGCAAAAGTATTCCACTCTGCAAAAAAAGAATTAGAAAAACTAATAACAAGATACAATAAAGTTGAGGTAAATATAGGCAAAATAGAAAAACAATTAGAAAACCATAAACTTCAAATGTTAAAAGACATAGCAGTATATGATTCAATGTATGATAAAAATCTAGAATACTTCAAACAATTATCTTTATATATAATTGCAGGAGAAAGAAAAATACAAGAATTAAAAGAAACAGTTTTACCAGAATTACAAAGAATTGCACAAGAAAGCAATGACCAAACTGATGTACAAGCTGTAAACGATATGATGGCAACAATCAATAGATTTGAGAAAAAACTATATGATTTAAAAACAACAAGAATTATATCAATTCAAATGGCTCCACAAATCAGATTAATACAAAATAATGATAGTGAGTTAGTAGAAAAAATACAAAGCTCTTTAATAAACACAATTCCACTTTGGAAAAATCAAATAGTAATAGCATTAGGAATAACGCATGCTAAATCAGCATTAGATGCTCAAAAAGCTGTAACAGACATGACAAACGAAATGCTAAAGAAAAATAGCGAAACATTAAAACAAGGAACAATAGAAATAGCACAAGAATCAGAAAGAGCAATAGTAGACGTTGAAACACTTCAAAAAACAAACCAAGACATTATAGACACGTTAGACCAATTAATTGCAATTCATGAAGCTGGAAGAGAAAAGAGAAAAGAAGCAGAAGTAGAATTACAAAATATAGAAGGTCAATTAAAAGAAAAATTATTAGAAATAAAAACAGAAAAATAAAAAAATTTTGCAAAAAGACTTGATAAAATTTTAATTTTATAGTATAAGTATATTAGATAATAATAACTTTGCCTACAAAGGAGGAAATAAAAATGGAAATACCAAATAATGATAATATCATACCAAATCAATTCGATGCAGCAGTACCAAGCAAAATTAGCACTTGGACAAAAATAAAAAACTTCTTATTCCAAGAAATAAAAATTGACTTAACTCCAAGACAACAAGCTACATTCCAAGCTATAAATGATTTCTGGCATCAAGAGATTTCAGATGAAGAAGGAGTAAACTTCATATTCCAAAAAATGAATTTCTAAAAATATTGCAAGCAGTAAACTGCTTGCTTTTTTTTTGTGCTCTTCTATGGAAATATAAAATAACTTGTGATATACTAATAAACGAAATATGCACAAAATTGGAGGAGAAAATGCCAAGAAAAATAGTAAAAGGAAATACAGAAAATCTAAACATATTAAATAGTAAAATAAAATACATAGGGTTCGAACTAGAAAAAGTACCAGAATTTTTAAAAGACTTTGAGCCTTTGAATTATCGAGTTCCAAAAGTATATGATGAAACAACATACAAAATATATAAATATGTAAAAATAAAAGACATAGAAATATTAATAACACCAAAAGATAGACTAGATGAACTATCAGAAAGATATAAGCTAGCGAGTCCTTTATTTACATATATGAAGCCAGAAACAAACGAAGACATAGAAAAATATGCGTACTTCTTAAAAATGATAAATCAGACAAATGTATTAGACATAGAAAACATAGAAAAAGAGCAAAAAGAATTTGACAAAGAAATACCGTTTGACGTTAAATTTACAAACAATTTTAAATGGCAAATATTCTACTCAGACTATGCAAAAAAATACTTCATGCTTGCCTCTACAAATGAAACAGATAATTCACCGATGTTCTATTTACTAAAAAGAAAAATAGAAGAAAATAAGAGCAGAAGCAAAAAAGAAAACACAATTTTTGTTCCAATAAGCAATGAAGAATACTCTGAAAAAATACTTAAAAAATCAGAAATAGAAGATTTGGAAAATTATTTATGGTATTTTACAAAGAACTGGCCATCAATATATGAGATAACAGACAAAGAAGGTAATGTGTCGTTACAAATAGTTGGAGAAGCTCAAATATACGACAAAATGGTCAGCAAATATAGAATGATACTAAACGATAAACAAGAAGCAATGAGAGTTTATAAGCTAATAAAAGCATTGTTCATATTGTCATATGATTTGCAAAACTTGTACAAATTCCAAATAGGAATAAGCAAAAAAGGTGGAATAGAGTTTTATAACGAAAACAAAAAGATAGAATACGATTCATTATTAGAGTTCTTAAAAGAAGAAGCAATATCTAAAATAAAAGAAAACGAGCAAACAAAAATAGATACAAAAGAAACAAAAGCAGATATTCAAGATTTAAAGAGAAAAGAAGAAGAGCTAAACCAAGAATATATTAGAAAAGAAGAACAAATAGTAAAATACATGGAATCAAAGAAAACATTTATAGGACGAATTAGATACTTCTTTAAAGGAAAGAAAAAGCAAACAGAAGAAGACAATATAATTCAAAACAGCAAAAACAGAATGAAAGAAATTTTAAAACAAGACAAAGAAGAAGTTACTCATTACAATGATGAAGAGTTAGAAAACAAAAACTACACAGTAGAAGACATAATAAAAATAGGAAACGAACTTGCCAATAATAGAAGAGAAAACAAAAATGCACACTTAGATTTAGATGCATTAAAAAATACAATAGAAAGTATAGACAAGAAAATACAGAATGCTGAACAGTATTTAGGAGAAATAGAAAAGCATAGAAAAAGCATATTCGACTTTTGGAAATACGCAAATAAAGACGAATCTAAAATGTTAGTAGAGGGAGAAGCAGAAAATCAAGCAGAAGAAAAAGGCAAAAATCTACAAAAAACATTTGACTATGAAACAGATATAGACGACTTGGCAAGCTATTTAGATTCTAAGCAAAGAGAAAATCTAACACATAATCAATTAGATGCAATGTTTGCAGTAGAATCAGTGTTAGATGCAATAAATATAGTTGCAAAAAAAGAACTGACCAAAGAGGATACTGATACCTTAGAAGCAATATTGGACAAACTAAAAGAAGAATATAAGGTAAACATAGAAAAAATACAGAAAAAGGACTTTGACATATTTGGTAACATCAGTGAAGATAAAACAAAAATAAAAACATTAAAAAACAATAAACACAGAGAAATAGAAAAAGACAAATTCAAAGTATTAAACATCAATCTAGAAACAAGTTTAGATTCATTTATAAACAAACTAAAGGAATTAAGGACATACTTGGAAGAAGAAGACAACAAAATAGAGATTCCATATGACCTTCCTCTATACAAAGCAAGCAATGAAAAAATATTGCCAGAAGGATTTAACAAATTCAGTTTGAGCCCATTCGAAACACTAGATGAGTTAGAAAAAATAGAAACATCAAAAGAAACATATTTATATAAAATAAATGTGGAGAAAGGTACAAAGTTAGCTGTATACTCAAATATAGTATTTTTTGAGAATACAAATAAGACTTTACCTTTGGGAATGGATGTATCAAAAGAATGTTTAATAAACTTAGATTTATATAGCTTAGATTTAAAAGACAAAGAAGACTTCAACATAAATATGTTTAAAGACGAATTTAACAATTTTGTAAAGAAAGTTAAAGTCTATGAATATACATTAAAGAAGAAAGGAAACTAAGAATGATTGACAGAATAATTATAATGGTACTTGATGGATTTGGAATAGGTGAAGCACCAGATGCTGACAAGTATGGAGATTGCGGAAGTAATACATTAGCAGGAATATATAACAATGCAAAGCTAGATATTCCGAATATACAAAAATTAGGGCTATACAATATTGATGGAGTGAAGGTTGGAACTAAAGTAGAACAGGCTCTTGGAGCTTTTGGAAAAGCCAAAGAACAAGCCGAAGGGAAAAATAGTCCAGTAGGACATTGGGAAATATCTGGATATATTAAAAAGCCAGGATTTAAAACATATCCCAATGCTTTTCCAGAGGAACTAATAAATGAATTCGTGAAAGAAGCGGGACTAGAAGGAATACTTTGCAATAAAGTAGGCTCAGGAACAGAAATTCTTAAACAATATGGAGAAGAACATGTAAAAACAGGCTATCCAATAGTGTATACCTCAGCAGATAGTGTATTCCAAATAGCTGCACATGAAGATGTGATTCCAGTAGAGAAACTATATGAAATCTGCAGAGTGACAAGGAAAATAGCAGACAAACCAGAATACAATATTGGAACAATAATAGCAAGACCATTTGTTGGAGATAAGGCAGAGAACTTTACTAGAACATATAATAGAAAAGACTTTGAATCTGAAACATTTGGTAGAACAATGTTAGATGTAATATCAGAAAACAATGGTAGAGTAATATCAATAGGAAAAATACAAGATTTGTTCAATGGTAGAGGAATAGAAAAAGCCATACACACAAGCGGAAATGCTGATGGAATAGCCAAAACTATTGAAGAGATAGAGAATGAAAAAGCAGATTTAATATTTACTAATTTAGTTGATACAGATATGCTTTACGGTCATAGAAACAATATCCAAGGTTATGCACAAGCATTAGAATATTTTGACTCGCAATTACCAACGATAATGGAAAAAATGAAAGAGACCGATATGTTAATAATCACTGCTGACCACGGAAATGATCCAAGTACACCAAGTACGGACCACAATAGAGAATATATACCAATTCTTGTTTATGGAAAACAAATAAAAGAGAATATAAATCTAGGAATAAGAGAAACATTTTCAGACATATCAGCAACAGTATTAGACATACTAAATATGCCAAAATTAGAAAATGGAACAAGTTTCAAAAACGAAATATTAAAATAAGACATAATAACCCCCTGAGGCAACTCAGGGGGTTATTACTATTTTATATCTTCTTTTACTTGTGCGTGTTCTTCTAGCAATTCAGGTTTTCTTAAATACTTACTTAATAGCTTAAATGAATTTGCAAAATAGTAACCATCACAAATTCTTTCATCTCCAACAAATGCGAGAGTAATACACTTTTCTTCATGTATTTCATCATCATCATAAATAAAGCTTTTCTTCTTTTTGCCCATAGCAAAAAATAAGCTGGTAGTTCCAAAATTATATAAATGATGATAAACACTATCAATTCCCAAAGAACCAACATTTGTTAAAAATACACTAGTATGAAACGGACTGGCATTAATTACAGCCTTAGGCATTATACCGTGCCTGTCTAAGAAACTTAAAAACTTAATAGCTCGTCTTAAAGTTCCATTAGATACTAAACTTAAAGCTTTTGCAAGGCGGTCAGTGCTGTTGGCGGTACTAGTATCTTTATTAGCTTCAATAACTTTGTCAAGCTTTTCTTTAATTTCAAAAATGTTTTCAGTTCCTGTAAAAGGCAACTTAATAGTAGTTTCAGTACCATCATCAGAAAGATTTTTTTTGATAGCTAAAGAAACTAAAATTTGATTTCTAGCATACAAGGTACCATTCATAGCAAATCTGTTTAATTGTGGCCTTTCTGCCAAAATCCTAATCAAAGCCGCATAAATGATATTCATATAAGAAAACTTAATTCCTTCTGCTGCTTTTTTATCGATGTATTCATCTATAGTTTTAAGTGAAATGTCTTGCTTAAAATAAACTTGCGAATCAGATCTTTCTAACATTACGCTAGGAATTACTCTAAAAAATGGAGGAAGAGTTTTTAATTTCCTACCATCACTTCTGTGTCCAAACATTAATTTTTTCCCCTTTAATAAGTATATATTTATTTTACAATGAATGTCGATTTTTGTCAAATAAAAAAGAAACCAAAATACGAAAAATTGGCTCCATATGTAGTAAATATCAGAAAATAATTTTTTTAATTGAATATGTTATTCAATTAAAACTAACTATCTCTATATATACCACAACTGTAAGGAAAAAGTCAATAGGGTAAAACAAAGAATTATAAAACTATGGAATAGTGAAAAACGAGAGAATCTTAGAAGGCAAAAGGATTGCGCTTCTGAGATTTTTAATTGAATAACATATTTAATAAAAAAATCAAAGAATGATTGAAAAATAAAACACAATGTTTTATAATAAAATTACAAAAAAAGAGAACAATAAATATGGACAAATGAAACTAAAAATCAAAAAACACAGGAGGAAAAAAACATGTTGAAAAACAAAAAGGGAATAACCCTAATCGCATTAGTAGTAACAATAGTTGTGCTTTTAATACTAGCAGGTGTCAGCATAAATTTAGTATTAGACAATAATGGAATAATTGCAAAATCAAAAGATGCAAAAAATAATGCAATAGAATCAGATGAAAAAGAAAAGGTAGAAATGGCATATGTTTCAGCAACATTAAAAAAACTTGGAGACACTGTCACAGCAGAAGAATTACAAACAGAATTGGATTTGTCTGTGGGAATAGGAAAGACAGATGTAACAACAAATGGGGATGATACATTAAATGTATTATTTAGTGATACAGAACACAAATTTAATGTAGATGAAGGAAAAGTTGAAAAAGCAAAACCAATTACAAATAATTATGGAGAAGATTGGGAAGTGGCTTGGACATATACGAATGGAGTTTGGAGTAACCAGATAAACAAAGGGGAAAAAGCGGAAGGTGATGTAGTAGCAAAATTCTACAAAACAGGAAATAGAGTAAAGCCAGACGGATTTACATGGCGTGAAACAGGAGATATTTTTACATTTGAAGAGGGCGATGAATATAGACTTGTTGTCGAAGGCAATGGACCAATAGGTGATTTAGGGACTGCAGAAGGGACAAATATAACTGGTGCATTTGGCTGGTTCCTTCAATCGGTAATGTATATAAAAGGAGCAACTAATACTTGTATTATGCCATATGTTAAAGAACTTATTATATGTGATGGCATAACGAGCATAGGAAATTATGCATTTTGTGGAGCAAGCGGTTTGGAAAAATTAAGCATAGCAAACACGGTTACAAATATAGGAGATTATGCATTTTTATATGATATAAATTTAGAAAATGTAAAATTACCAAATAAAATTGAGAGTATAGGATATAATGCATTTAGAGAAACCAAAATACAAAATATAACAATTCCTAATAGTGTTAAAAAACTTAGTGGATATATATTTGTTAATTGTGGCAATTTAGCTAGAATAAAATTTTTACCAACTGACATGACAGGGATAGATGTAAATAAAAGAATATTTGATGGTATCGAAAATATCAAAAATTGTACTATTTATGTAAAAAATGAAATTGTAAAAAACTACATGGAACAAAATTTAATCATTCCATCTACTGTTAATATTGAAATATTAGAATAAATTAACGAGGATGTCTTATATTGATTAAAAAATAGATTGATAACAAATGTTATCAGTCTTATTTTATAGTAAAATGTTAACAGAAACGTTCGCTATAAGCGAACTAAATTATAAAATATATATTCAAATATTGCTAAATCAAGCAAATGATAGTAAAATATATATGCGAAAAGAGGTGGAGCAATGCTAGAACAATTAGAAAAATGCGAAATATGTCCGTTTAGATGCAAAGCAAATAGACTAAAAGGGCAAATAGGAAAATGCGGATGTAATGATAAAATAAAAATAGATCTATATTCTTTACATTATTTTGAAGAACCTTGTATAAGTGGAAAAAACGGTTCAGGAACAGTATTCTTTTCAGGCTGTAACTTAAATTGCATATACTGTCAAAATTATAAAATAAGTCAAGAAAGAAAAGGCTACGAAATAACAATAGAAGAATTAGCGGATATATTTTTAAAGCAACAAGAAAATGGGGCAAATAATATAAACCTAGTTACTCCAACAATGTACACATATCAAATAATAGAGGCACTAAAAATTGCAAAAAATAAAGGGCTTAAATTACCGGTAATATATAATACAAACGGTTATGAAAATGTGGAAACAATACAGGCATTGAACGGATTTGTGGACGTTTATTTACCAGACTTAAAATATTACTATGATGAACTTGCTACTAAATATTCAAAAGCACCAAATTACTTTGAAATAGCAACAACAGCAATACTAGAAATGATAAAACAAGTTGGAAAGCCAGAATTTGATGAAAAAGGACTGATAAAAAAAGGAGTAATAGTCAGACATCTAGTATTGCCAAACTATATACAAAATTCTAAACATATTTTGAAATGGCTAAAAGAAAATGTAGAAACAAAGGCATATGTAAGCGTAATGGCTCAGTATTTCCCAACATATAAAGCAAAAGAAGATGAAAAGATTAATAGAAAATTAACAAAAAAAGAATACTCAGAAATAGAAAAATATTTGTACTTGCTAAATATAGAAAATGGATATATGCAAGACTTGGGAAAACATGAAGAAGAGTATGTACCAGAATTTTAATTTGACACAATCAAAGAAATAGAATATAATGCGTAAATGATACTAAGAAAAGAGGAATAAAAATGGCAGTATATAAATGCAAATATAGAATAGGATTTACAGACATCTATAAAAACAATGAAATAAATAACAGAGCTATAATAAAAATACTAGAAAATGCAGGAGGCATGCATTCAGATTCTATAAAATGTGGTTATAGTGATGTAGAGAGAACGGGCAGGGGCTGGGTAATTCTAGCGTGGAAAATTAAAGTTCTATCAAGACCTAAATACAACACAGAGGTTGAAACGCATACTTGGGTAAGAGATATAAACAAAATATTTACATATAGAGATTACGAAGTATATGACGAAAATGGAAATTTAGCAGTTATAGCAACTTCAAAGTGGGCAATGATAGATGTTAATAAAGGCAAGATAGCAGAAATAACACCAGAAATAGAACAAGAATATAAACCAGAAGATACATCGGTTTTTGAAGAAAGAAAAATAGATAAATTAGCAGAACCAAAAACAGTAATTTTAAAAAAAGATTGTCATGTATCAAGAGGAGATATAGATATGAACGGCCATGTGCATAATATAAACTATTTAAATTATGCGTATGAAACATTACCAGATGATGTATATGAAAATAATACATTTAATAATATAGAAATAATGTATAAAAGGCAAATAAAACTAGGAGATAAAATAGTTTGCTTTTATACAAAAGAAAATAACAAACATATAGTTACAATAAAATCAGAAGATGAGCAAACTCTTCATGCAATAGTAGAATTATATTAAAAATACGCTTCCAGACGGAAGCGTAAAATTTTATTTATTAATAATCATTGGACCAATATTTGTAACAGTTCCTGCACCGATTGTCAAAACTATATCGTTAGGCATAACCCTGTCTCTAATATATTTAGCAATGTCCTCAAAATCAGACATATAAATAGCAGGTTTTCCTATTCTATTAAGATTAATTTGATTTACCAAATCTTGAGGAGAAACACCAACAGTGTTTGTTTCTCTTGCTGCATAAATGTCAGTAATAATAATGTTATCAAATCCAACTAAAGCACTAGCAAAATCATTTAATAAGTTTTTAGTTCTACTATATGTGTGTGGTTGGAAAACAACCCAAGACCTATTATATTTTTTCTTTCTCATTGCCTCATAAACAGCTTTAATTTCTGTTGGATGATGACCATAATCATCATATATAGAAGCACCATTGCTGTTTCCTACAAACTCAAATCTTCTATGAGCACCGGTGTATTTTAAAAGCCCATTCTTTATAGTTTCTTTATCAATTCCGTATTCATGACAAGTAGCAATACAAGCAAGAGAATTATAAACATTGTGCATTCCTGGAACAGAAAGTTTGATGCTCTTATAAAAAGTGTTATTTCTATATACATCAAAAAGTGGGAAACCATTATTATCAAATGTAATATTTTTAGCAGTAAAATTAGATTTCTCGCTATTAATTCCAAAAGTTACAATCTTTGCATCAGTATTTTTATACAAATCAACCGAGTTAGCATCGTCTGCATTTAATACTAATAAACCATCACTTGGTAACAATTTTACAAACTTAACAAAAGCATTTTTTATATGCTCTAAGTCCTTAAAATAATCCAAATGGTCGTTGTCGACATTTAATATAATCTCTGTCTTTGGATGGAATTTTAAAAAGCTTTCAACATACTCACAAGACTCAAGTACAAAAATATCGCTGTTGCCAACTCTGTTATTACCATTAATTTGCTTCAAAATAGCTCCGACCTGAACACTAGGGTCCTTATGGGCTTCTAGGAAACAAACTGAAATCATAGAAGTTGTAGTTGTTTTTCCGTGAGTTCCAGAAACACAAATAGTATTTCTAAAAGCTTTTGTTATAAGGCCTAAAAAAGTTGACCTTTCCATTAATTCAATATGTAATCTTTCAGCTTCTTGATATTCAATATCATTCTTTGAAATGGCAGCACTATAAACTACTAAATCAGCTTTTCTCAAATTATCTAAATCGTGTCCAATTGTGACAGGTATATTTTCAGCTATCAGCTTATCAACTAATTCAGAAGGATTAGCATCAGAACCAGTTACATAGATACCCCATTTCTTTAAGATAGTGGCGATACCGCTCATACTTGTTCCACCTATTCCTAGCATATGTATATGTTTGTATTTCTTTAATTCATCAATATGAACCATTAATACGCACCCCTTTGCATAAATTTACTTCGTATATTATATACTTAAAAAACAACTTTTTCAATATAAAAAGCAAATATATTGCACATAATTAAACAAAATAAAAGAAAAAATGTTTTACTTTAATATATTCGAATAAAATAAATATGTGAATCGCGCATAGGTAAAAATTTTTTTATTTTTTTGTAAAAAGAGAAGGAAATTGTAAGAAAATGGAGAATAATAATATATGTACATACACAAGTGTACAAATAAAAAAACATTGGAAGGCGGTGCTCACATGGAAGTCACAGAAGTACGTATCAAAAAAGTTAATTCAGGAAATAAAATGAAAGCTGTTGCACAAGTAACATTTGATCAAGAATTTGTTGTTCATGACATCAAAGTTATAGAAGGAAGAAACGGTCTATTCATAGCTATGCCTAGAAAAGAAAAAAATGGAACCTTTAAAGATATAGTTCATCCAATCAATCAACCAACAAGAGATAAGATTGCAAACGCTATATTAAAAGCTTATGATGAAGCTGAAGATCCAGAACCAGTTTCTGAAACACCAGCCGAATAAAAAGCATAATAAAAGAAAATACTGAGACCTACTTGTAGGTCTCTTATGCATGTACTGCCAATATATATTGGTAGTACTTTTGCATGTAGACATCAAAATTTACCAAAAAGCATATAATGAACAAAAGACACTTGCAAAGCAGAGAAAAGTATGGTAAAATACTAAATGGCAAAGAAAGTGGGGATGGATTTGCAGGATACAAGAAATAAAGAAATAAATGAAAAAAGAATGGGCTATAATAAATACATAGCACATCAAAAAGCTGGATACGAAGTGACAGCGAGTTTAGTTGGGTACATGATAGAACAACTAATAAATAGAAACGAAATAAGCAGTGATGTCTCAATTTCAGGTAGATTAAAAAGTTTCAAATCTGCCTCGGAAAATGACCCTAAAAAAGGACTAATCGATTGCTTTGGAATAAGAATTGTGGCTAAAACTCAACAAGACTTAGAAAAAATACAAAAAGCAATAGCGCAGATGTTTGAAGTAGAACTTACAAGACAACATGGAACAGATGGAAAAGAAAGATATGACGCAAAACATCAATTTATAGTATTGAAAAAAGAAAACATATCAATGATAAAAAAAGAACCACACGAAATGCCATTAGTAGAAGTACAATACTGGACGAGAGAATTAGAGAAAATGTGTGTTGGTGGGGAACTTGCATATGCAAAATACAAAAACAAAGACTTGCAAGGAATTTTCGAATTGTACAAAAAGAACCCAAAAGCTGTATTTGAACAGTTACCTACATGCTATGAAATAAAAGGAAGAACAGTAAGACAATTAGAACATGAGGAAACATTATTTAAAATGTATCCAGAATTGAAGAAACCAGAAGCAGAGCCAGAAATATAAAAAATAACAGCTATCTAAGAAAAAATTAGATAGCTGTTATTTTGGTCTTTGAAAAAGTTTTCTAATGAATTGAAAATAACTCGATATTTGGTAAAATAAAAACAAAGGAGTTTGAAAGGAAAAATACCTTCAAACTCCTTTAGGATTAATGAATATGACCTAAATAAATTTTTTAATTGAATATGTTATTCAATTAAAACTAACTAATCTTATATATAGCACAACTGTAAGGAAAAAGTCAATAGGCTAAAACAAAGAATTATAAAACTATGGAATAGTGAAAAACGAGAAAATCTTAGAAGGCAAATGAATTGCGCTTCTAAGACTTTTTATTGAATAACATATTTAATAAAAAAATCAAATAGTGGTTGAAAGATAGAACAAAGTGTTTTATAATAAAATTACAAAAAACGAGAACAATAAATATGGACAAATAAAACTAAAAATCAAAAAAACTTAGGAGGAAAAATATGTTAAGAAACAAAAAGGGTATAACCCTAATCGCATTGGTAGTAACAATAGTTGTGCTTTTGATACTAGCAGGAGTAACAATAAGTTTATTACTAGATGAAAATGGAATAATTGCAAAATCAAAAGATGCAAGAAATGCAAACAGAGCAGGAGCAATAAAAGAAGAAATAACATTGTGGAAAGCGGATAAATTTGCAGCAGACAATGGAGCAGGCTCGCACGAAAGTATGGACGACTTCTTAGCAAGACTAAAAACAAGAGGCTTGATAAGTGATGAGGATATTGCAACAATAAAAGACACAAAGAAATTACAAGTAGGAAAAGAAACAATAGTATTTCCATCAGATGCAAAAACATTAGTGCAAGCATTTAAAGACAATGAAATAAAAGTAGGAGACTACTTAAACTACAACGATTATGTAGATGAAACTAAAACATGCACAACACTAACAAACGAGAATGGATGGGGAGACCAAAAGTATACAGCAACCAAAAACACATATTGGCAAGTACTAGGGCTAGATAGTACAGGAGAGAAACTAATGTTAATCTCACAAAGCCCGATAAAAAAAGAAATGAAAACAGACGATACAGCGGAAGATTGGGAAAAAGCACCATATCTTGTATTGAAAGGAGCATATGGAGCTGTAAATGGTAAAAGTATATTAAATAATATAAGTGGAATATATAGCACTGAATTAGGAGAAGCAAAAAGTATAACAGCAGAAGAAATAAATAGACTAATAGGAGTAACTGTAGATTATACAAATAAAAAGGTATATGCAAACTCAAATCCAGACGTAAATATAGATGAAAATGCAGTATTAGGAGAACAATACACATATACTTCAGATGACTATACACCAGAAAGTTATATAGATAATCAAAGCCATGCGACAGCAGAAAAACAAACAGATCCAGCAACAGCATATTCTTATCAATGGGATAACTTAACAATAGATGGAACATTGAAAACAATGTTATTTAGCGGAACAACAAGAGATGCAAACTCAAACTGTGCAAAATCATACTGGCTAGCTTCCTCTGGAGTTGACGCTCGCTCTATCTTTGCTTTCTTCGGGCCTAGCCGTGTCTTTGACGGCTTTGTCTACTCGTTCACATACTTGTTTCGCTCGAACGGTCAATGGAATGCTTATGGTCTGGCGGTTCGCCCCGTAGTATATCTAAACTCTGAAATCACTGTAGAAGATTTGCACGTAATAGATGGACAAGAAGATAATTGGTCAGCATACAATAATTCACATCCTCGAGTTGCAAGTGGAAGCGCATCAAACGGAGAAGCAGGAAATTCGGGTGGTGGACCAGAAGTCTAAAAGACAACCAATAAAATGAAATGTAAAACATAAACAGCAAAAGCCAAGAAGAATTTAAAACTTCTTGACTTTTGCTTTATTTATTTTTTGATTCATAAAAAGCTACAAAAACTAAAATAAATACTAAGACAATTAAGAGTCAAAATGAAAAATGCCTTAAATTGCAACAAAATTTGCAAAAACCGTTGACAACAAAGAAAAAAAAGTATATAATAAAAAAGCATGTAAGATAGCGTTGAAGTGAAATGTGGCTACAACCATTGATAAACCAGAGGTTGGAGGGAACTTTCATGGAGCATGTCATGGCTTAGACCAGGCGGTAAGGTTTATAAATACAAAGCACTTATCCCAAGATATTCATGCGCAAAACTTGGGCTTTTATATTGGTGATACATAGAACACCAGGGTGCGTTTATACCTTCCGACCAAAAATAAAAAATTAAGGAGGGAAAATTACATGGCAAAAAAACAAACAACAGAAGTAACAAATGGTAAAATCAGAATAAGACTAAAAGCTTATGATCCAGTAGTTTTAGAACAGTCTACTGAAAAAATAGTAGATACTGCTAAAAAGACAGGAGCTAAAGTTTCAGGACCTATTCCATTACCAACAGAAAAGGAAATCGTAACAATACTACGTTCTCCACACAAACACAAAGACTCAAGAGAGCAATTCGAAATGAGAACACACAAGAGAGTTATTGATATTCTTTATCCTACACAAAAAACAATTGAGAGCTTAACAAAAATTGAGCTACCAGCTGGTGTAAATATAGAAATCAAATAATTAAGTATTAATATAAGGTTGAGAGTTGCAACAACCAAAAACAAAAACAACAAACCAAGCTAATAAATTATCAAATTTATAAGCCAATAGTTAGGAGGAAATAAACAATGAAAAAAGCAATAATAGGAAAAAAAGTCGGAATGACACAAATATTCGACGAAAAAGGAAAAGTAATTCCAGTAACAGTTATAGAAGCTGGACCATGTGTTGTAGCACAAGTTAAAACAACAGAAAACGATGGTTACAATGCAGTACAATTAGGTTTCGGAGATGTTAAAGAAAGTAAAGTAAACAAACCAGTTAAAGGACATTTTGCAAAATCAAAATTAGCATTAAAGAAATATTTAAGAGAATTCAGAATGGATTCAGTAGAAGAAGTTAAAGTTGGAGATGAACTTAAAGCTGATGTATTTGCAAAAGGCGACAAAGTAGACATCCAAGGAACTTCAAAAGGTAAAGGATTCCAAGGTGTTATTAAAAGACACGGACAATCAAGAGGACCTATGGGACATGGTTCTATGTATCATAGAAGACCAGGATCTATGGGATCTACATCAACACCAGGTAGAGTATTCAAAGGTAAGAGACTTCCAGGACATATGGGAACAAATACAATAACAATACAAAATCTAGAAGTTGTTTCTGTAGATTTAGACAAAAATGTAATCCTTGTAAAAGGAAGCGTTCCAGGAGCAAATGGAGCAATATTAAAAATAAAATCAAGTGTAAAAGCATAGGAAGGAGGAAGAAAAATGCCTAAAATAGAAGTATACGATATAAATGGTAAAAAAGTTAAAGAAGTTGAACTAAAAAATGAAGTATTTGGAATTGAACCAAATGAAGCTGTAGTACACAGTGTTTTAGTAAATTTCTTAGCAAATCAAAGACAAGGTACACAAAGTACAAAAACAAGAAGTGAAGTTTCTGGTGGTGGAAAGAAACCATGGAGACAAAAAGGAACAGGTAGAGCAAGACAAGGAAGTATTAGAGCTCCACAATGGATTAAAGGTGGTATAGCTTTAGGACCAAAAACTCGTTCTTACAAATACACTGTAAATAAAAAAGAAAGACAACTTGCTATCAAATCATTATTAAGCTCAAAAGTATTAGAAAACAACTTAGTAGTTGTAGATAGTTTACCATTAAAAGACATCAAGACAAAAGAAATGGTAAAAGCTCTTTCAAATTTAAAAGTAGAAGGAAAAGCATTAATAATGCTTCCAGAAAAAAATGAAAACGTACAAAAATCAGCTAGAAACATAGAAGGTGTAAAAACAACTCTAGTTGGAACTATAAATGTATACGACTTGTTAAAATACAACAAACTTGTTTTAACATTAGATACAGTAAAGAAATTAGAGGAGGTGTACGCATAATGAGACCAGAAGACATTATAATAAGACCTATAATTACAGAAGAAAGTAATATGGGAATTCAAGAAGGAAAGTATACCTTTAAAGTAAATAAAAAAGCTACAAAAGTTGATATTGCAAACGCAGTTGAAAAACTTTTTGAAGTAAAAGTATTAAAAGTTAATACAATAACAGTAAAAGGTAAAGAAAAAAGAGTAGGAAGAAATGTTGGTAAAACATCAGATTGGAAAAAAGCTATAGTAACTATAGATACAAACCCAGCTGACAAAACATATCTTGCTAAAGGTGGAAAAGAAACTAAGGTTTCTGCTAAGTATAAGACATCTATTGATGAGTTTATGGGTGCTTAATAAATTTATATCAGCATCTTGCTTCGTTAAACTTCATAAAAAATTTCTCAATGTACACAAAGTACGATTTCGAAATTTTTTAATCGTTTGCCTAGCAATATACTAATCTAAATTTATTAGTAAGAGATATAGCCTTGCTATACTTGGTTCTAATAATTAAGATAAGTAAATCAAGATTTATATCAATAGTAAAATTAACGAGAAGTAACTCGGATAATAAAAAATATCTGTAAGTGAAGCAGGAAAAAATTCACTAATATAAAAAATAAGGAGATAATTAAAAATGGCAACAAAAAAATTTAGACCAACAACTCCATCACTAAGAAACATGACAGTATCTGATTTCGCAGAGATAACAAAAAAGACTCCTGAAAAATCTTTATTAACAGTAAAGAAAGAAAAAGCAGGAAGAAACTCATATGGAAGAATAACAGTACGTCACCAAGGTGGAGGAAACAGACAAAAATATAGAATAATTGACTTCAAACGTCAAAAAGAAGATATGCCAGCAACAGTAATAGGCATAGAATATGATCCAAACAGAAGTGCAAATATAGCATTAATCCAATATGAAGATGGAACAAAAGCTTATATATTAGCACCAGTAGGATTAAAAGATGGTGATACAGTTATGTCAGGAGAAAAAGCTGATATAAAACCAGGAAACTGTATGAAACTAGAAAAAATACCAGTAGGTACTATGGTTCACAACATAGAATTAAATCCAGGTCAAGGTGGAAAATTAGTAAGAGCTGCAGGTCAAGAAGCTCAACTTATGGCTAAAGAAGGAAAATATGCTAACCTAAGATTACCTTCAGGAGAAATGAGATTAGTAATGTTAAATTGTAGAGCAACAATAGGAACTATTGGAAACTCAGAACATGAAAACATCAAATTAGGTAAAGCTGGAAAAACTAGACATTTAGGAAAACGTCCAGAAGTTAGAGGATCAGCAATGAACCCAGTAGATCACCCTCATGGTGGTGGTGAAGGAAAGGCTCCAATCGGACACGCAGGACCAATGACTCCTTGGGGTAAACCAGCACTTGGATACAAGACAAGAAAGAAAAATAATAGAAGTGATAAATTCATAGCTAAGAGGAGGAAATAATAATGTCAAGATCTAGTAAAAAGAAACCATTTGTTGCTCCAGAGCTAATAAAAAGAATAGATGCAATGAATGAAAGTGGAAAAAAAGAAGTTCTAAAGACTTGGTCTAGAGCATCAACAATATATCCACAAATGGTTGGACACACAATAGCAGTTCACGACGGAAGAAAACATGTTCCTGTATACATTTCAGAAGAAATGATAGGACATAAATTAGGTGAATTTGCTCCAACAAGAACATTCAAAGGACATGCGGGAGAAAAAACAACAACAAAAAAATAAAATAAGGAGGTAAATATAGTGGAAGCAAAGCAACAAGAAGTACAAAACGAAGTACTACAAGCAAGTGCAACATTAAAATATGCTAGAATTTCAAGCAGAAAAGTTAAAATTGTAGCAGACTTAATAAGAGGAAAAGATGCAGACGAAGCTTTAGCAATAGTTAAATTTACACCAAAAGCATCATCTGAAGTAATAGAAAAATTATTAAAATCAGCAATAGCTAATGCAGAAAACAATCATGGAATGAAACATGAAAAATTATATGTAGCTGAAATTTATGCAAATCAAGGACCTACATTAAGAAGAATAAGACCAGCTGCAAAAGGTTCAGCTGTAAGAATTAGAAAGAGAACAAGTCATATAACAATAGTTCTTAAAGAGAGAGACTAATAAAGAAGGAGGATAATTAAGATGGGACAAAAAATGAATCCAAACGGACTAAGAGTTGGAATCATAAAAGACTGGAGTTCAAAATGGTATGCAGATTCAAAACATTTTGGAGATTATCTAGTAGAAGATCACAAAATCCGTGAATATGTTAAGAAAAAATTATATGTTAGCGGAATTTCAAAAGTAGAAATTGAAAGAACTGCTAAATTCGTAAAAGTTAACGTTTATACAGCTAAACCAGGTCTTGTAATAGGAAAAGGTGGAAATTTAGCTGAAAGCTTAAAAGAAGAATTACAAAAAATGATAAACAAAGATGTAAATCTAAATATAGTAGAGGTTAAGAGCCCAGATTTAGATGCACAATTAGTTGCTGAAAACATTGCAGGACAACTAGAAAGAAGAATATCTTTCAGAAGAGCAATGAAACAATGCATGCAAAAAACAATGAAGATGGGAGCTTTAGGAATAAAGACTTCTGTATCAGGTAGATTAGGTGGAGCTGATATGGCTAGAACAGAATTCTACAAAGAAGGAACAATACCACTTCAAACATTAAGAGCTGATATTGAATATGGATTTGCAGAAGCAAATACAACATATGGAAAAATTGGTGTAAAAGTTTGGATATATAAAGGAGAAGTTCTTCCAGCTAAGAAAAAGCAACAGGAAGGAGGAGAAAAATAATGCCATTAATGCCAAAAAGAACAAAATATAGAAAACAACAAAAAGGTAGAAATAGAGGAAAAGCAACAAGAGGAAATGCAGTAACAAATGGACAATATGGTCTACAAGCATTAGAACTAGGACAAATTACTTCTAACCAAATAGAAGCAGCCCGTGTTGCTATGACAAGATATATAAAAAGAGGTGGAAAGGTTTGGATAAAAATCTTCCCAGACAAACCAGTAACAAAGAAACCAGCAGATACTCGTATGGGTAAAGGTAAAGGTTCAGTTGAATACTGGGTAGCAGTAGTAAAACCAGGTAGAGTATTATTTGAACTTGCAGACGTTAACGAAGATACTGCAAGAGAAGCTCTTAGACTTGCTGCTAACAAATTATCAGTAAAATGTAAATTTGTTAAAAAGGAAACTGAAGTAGGTGGTGAATTAGATGAAGATAAATAAGATTAGAGAAATGTCTTCACCAGATTTAGAAAAAGAATTAGGAGAATTAAAGTCAGAACTATTTAAACTAAGATTCAGCTTAGCAACAAATGGATTAGACAATCCTATGAAAATCAAAGAAGTTAAAAGAGACATAGCAAAAATAAAAACTGTTTTAACACAAAGAGAATTAAACGGTGAAGAAGTAGTAAAAGCAGAAAAAAAAGAAGAAAAAGCTGAAACAAAAAAAGTTACAGCAAAAAAAGAAGCTATCAAAAAAACTACTAAAAAAGTAGCTGAAAAAGAAAGCAAATAATAGATTTCTATAAAAGATATTTTATAAGAAAGGAGATCAAAATGGAAGAAAGAAATCTTCGTAAAACCATGATAGGAGTTGTTACATCTAACAAAATGGACAAAACAGTAGTTGTATCTGTTCAAAAAAATGAGATGGACAAAACATATGGTAAAATAAAGAAAATAACATACAAACTAAAAGCTCATGACGAAAACAATGAATGCCAAATCGGAGATAAAGTAAAAGTTATGGAAACAAGACCTTTATCAAAAGATAAGAGATGGAGAGTTGTTGAAATCGTAGAAAAGGCTATAATCAAATAATAAAAGAAATAAGAAGGAGGTACTAGTCAATGGTACAGCAACAATCAATATTAAAAGTAGCTGACAACACAGGAGCAAAAGAAATTATGTGCATCAGATGCTTAGGCGGTTCTTATAGAAAATATGCCGGAGTTGGAGATATAATCGTAGCTTCTGTTAAAACAGCAACACCAGGTGGCGTTGTAAAAAAAGGTGACGTAGTTAAAGCAGTAGTTGTTAGAACTAAAAAACCTATAAGAAGACCAGATGGTTCATATTTAAGATTTGATGAGAATGCAGCAGTTATAATAAGAGAAGACGGAACACCAAAGGGAACACGTATATTTGGACCTGTTGCAAGAGAGCTTAGAGAGAAGGATTATTTGAAGATTTTATCTCTAGCACCAGAAGTTTTATAATTACAATATTCAAAAATAATATGAGAAATTAATATAAAATAATTAACATCCAAAATGTGAGGTGAAAATAGAAAATGAGAATAAAAAAAGGTGATACAGTTAAAGTTTTATCAGGAAATGATAAAGGAAAAACTGGAGAAGTTTTAGAAGTAATGCCAAAAACAGAAAAAATAATAGTAAAAGGTATTAATATAAGAAAGAAAAGTGTAAAACCTAGAAAACAAGGTGAAGAAGGAGGAATAATCCCTTCAGAACACAGCATACATAGCAGTAAAGTAGCTGTTGTTTGTCCTAAATGCCAAAAAGCAACAAGAATAGGATATACAGTAGAGAAAGACGAAAAAGTTCGTGTATGTAAAAAATGTGGAGCTAAAATAAAATAGTAAAGGAAAGGAGGTCTATAAAGACTTATGGAAATTTTAAAAGAACAATATGTAAAAGAAATAGTACCAGCTTTAATGAAAAAGTTTAATTATAAATCAGTAATGGAAGTTCCAAAACTAGAAAAGATAGTAATTAACATCGGTTTAGGAGATACAAAGGAAAATCCTAAAGAATTAGAAAATGCTGTTAATGACTTAGCTCAAATAACAGGACAAAAACCAATAGTAACAAAATCTAAGAAAGCTATAGCTGCATTCAAACTTAGAGCAGGTATACCAATAGGATGTAAAGTTACACTAAGAAATGATAAGATGTATGATTTTGCAAACAAATTATTTAATGTAGCACTTCCAAGAGTAAGAGATTTTAGAGGAGTATCAACAAACTCTTTTGATGGAAGAGGAAACTACTCAATGGGTATAAAAGAACAATTAATATTTCCAGAAATCGAATATGATAAAGTAGATAAAATAAGAGGTATGGATATAATATTCGTAACTACAGCAAAGACTGATGAAGAAGCAAGAGAATTGTTAACTCTATTAGGAATGCCATTTAAGAATTAATCGAAACGTAGAAACAGATTAATTAAAGTGTAGTAGAAGGAATAGTTTAAGAAAGGAGAAAGCTGATGGCTAAAAAATCTTTAAAAGTTAAGCAACAAAGAGAACAAAAATACAAGACAAGAGAATATAATAGATGCAAATTATGTGGAAGACCACATGCATACATCAGAAAATACGGAGTTTGCCGTGAATGCTTTAGAAAACTAGCTCATAATGGCGAAATTCCAGGAATCAAGAAAGCAAGTTGGTAGAATTTGATTAAACTTATTTAATTAAATTACGAATAAATAAGAAGGAGGGAAAAGATAAAGTTATGATAACTACAGATCCAATAGCAGACATGCTAACAAGAATAAGAAACGCTAGCAGTTCAAAACATAAAACTGTTGACGTACCATCTTCAAACGTAAAACTTGCAATAGCAAAAATATTATTTGAAGAAGGATATATAAAATCTTTTGAAGAAATAAAAGAAGAAAATAATCAAGGAATAATAAGAATTACATTAAAATACACAGAAAAAGGTAAAAAAGTTATAGATGGCTTAAAGAGAATAAGCAAACCAGGATTAAGAGTTTATGCATCAAAAGACGAATTACCACAAGTGTTAAATGGATTAGGAATAGCTTTAATTTCAACATCTAAAGGAATAATGACAGACAAAGCTGCAAGAGCAGCTGGATTAGGTGGAGAAGTTCTAGCATATATCTGGTAATAAACAAAGAAGGAGGGAGAACAAAACATGTCAAGAATAGGAAATATGCCTGTTACAGTACCAGAAGGTGTTGAAGTAAAAATAGACGGACAACACATTACTGTAAAAGGACCTAAAGGAAGTCTTGAAAGAGACATTCATCCAAATATAAAAGTTGAATTAGACGGAAATGAAATAAAAGTTTCAAGACCAGACGATACAAACATAAATAAAAGTTTACATGGAACAACAAGAGCTTTAATACATAACATGGTTGAAGGTGTTGTACATGAATTTAAAGTAGAATTAGAAATCAATGGTGTTGGATACAGAGCTCAGAAAAAAGGAAATGACCTATTAATGAACTTAGGATATTCACATCCAGTAGAAATGAAAGCACCACAAGGAGTTACTTTTGATTTACCTGATGCTAACCATATTGTAGTTAGAGGAATCGATAAAGAAGTAGTTGGTCAAGTTGCTAACGAAGTAAGAAGCAAGAGACCACCTGAGGTTTATAGAGGTAAAGGTATTAAATATGCTACTGAGCATATTAGAAGAAAAGAAGGTAAAGCTGGTAAGAAATAATATTAAACTGCGTGCTTGCGTTGTTTAAATTACCGGTTTTGCACAACTACGTTAAAATTATGAAAAAATAGTAATTAATACAAGAATTTTCGTTAATTTGAAGAAAGGAGTAAGATTCATGATAGGAAAAACAGACAGAAAGTTTGAAAGAGAAAGAAGACATATCCGTGTACGTACAAAAGTTAGTGGAACAGCTGAACGTCCAAGATTATGTGTATATAGAAGTAATAAAAACTTGTTTGTTCAAGTAATAGATGATGTAAATGCAGTAACATTAGTAAGTGCTTCAACATTAGATAAAGAAGTAAAAACAAAACACGCTAATAAAGAAGCTGCAAAAGAAGTTGGAACTCTTATCGCAAAAAGAGCTCAGGACAAAAAAATAAAAACTGTTGTTTTCGACAGAGGTGGATATTTATATCACGGAATAATAAAAGAATTAGCAGAAGCTGCAAGAGAAGCAGGACTAGAATTCTAAAAAATAATACTTACTAAAAGGAGGGAAAAAAAGTGCAAGAAGAAAATTCTACAGAATTAAAAGAGAAAGTAGTAGCTATAAACAGAGTTGCTAAAGTTGTAAAAGGTGGAAGAAACTTTAGATTTAGTGCAGTAGTTGTTGTAGGAGACGGAGCTGGACACGTAGGAGTAGGAAATGGAAAAGCAGCAGAAGTTCCAGACGCTATAAAGAAAGCTATTGAAGACGCTAAAAAGAACTTAATAGAAGTTCCAATAGTAGATACAACAATACCACATGAAATAATAGGAAAATTCGGAAGTGCTAACGTTATGTTAAAACCAGCCCAAGAAGGTACTGGAATTATAGCAGGAGGAAGCGTTAGACCAGTTCTAGAATTAGCAGGTTACAGAGATATAAGAACAAAAATCATAGGAACAAACAATCCAAGAAATGTTGTTTATGCAACACTAGAAGGATTAAAATCTATGCAAACAGCTGAATCTGTAGCTAAAAAAAGAGGAAAAAAAGTAGAAGAAATAATGTAAGAGAGAGCTAAAATTAGAAAAGGAAGTTAGATAAAATCTGACCTCCAATCTAATAATGGCAAATCTCAAAATAAAAAAATTGGAGGTGTAATTGCGAAATGAAATTAGACGAACTAAAACCAGCACAAAAAAATACAAAGAGAACAAGAGTTGGACGTGGAATTGGATCTGGTCTAGGTAAAACATCTGGTAGAGGACATAAAGGTCAAAATGCAAGATCAGGTGGAGGCGTAAGACGTGGATTCGAAGGTGGTCAAACACCATTATTTAGAAGATTACCAAAAAGAGGATTTACAAACATTCATGCTAAAAACTTTACAGAAGTAACATTAACAATGTTATCTAAAGCAAAAGCTGAAAACATAACTGCTGAAACTCTAGTTGAAGAAGGAATAATAGGAAAAATCAATGATGGCATAGTAATTCTTGGAACTGGAAAATTAGACAAAAAAGTCAATGTTAAAGCTGTAAGATTTACAAAATCAGCCAAAGAAAAAATTGAAGCTTTAGGTGGAAAGGCAGAGGTGATATAATTGTTTAAAACCATAAAAAATGCGTTAAAAACACCTGAGGTTAGAAAAAAACTATTATATACTTTATTATTAATAGTAATATTTAGAGTAGGATGCTATATAACAATCCCTGGTGTAGATACATTTACACTTACAGAGCAAATGAACAATGCAACAAATGGAGTAACAGGACTTATAGATACAATATCAGGAGGAGCTTTCTCAAGACTTTCTATATTTGCAATGTCAATAACTCCATACATCACTGCATCAATAGTAATACAACTATTAGGAATAGCTTATAAACCTCTTGAAAGACTAATTAAAGAAGGCGGAGAAGAAGGCAGAAAAAAGATAAACAAATACACAAAAATACTTACTATCATATTAGCCTTAATCGAAGGATTAGGAATATTCTTTAACTATAAATCAACAGGAATATTCTTAGACACATCTTTCTGGGGAGGATTTGTAACAATATTATCATTAATGACAGGTACAGCTATATTAATGTGGTTAGGAGAACAAATAACCAACAAAGGTATAGGAAATGGTATCTCAATGTTAATATTTGTTGGTATTATAGCAGGACTACCAAGAGGAGTTACTACAGTTTGGAACTTAATTATAGAAACAGGAACATTTAGTACAGTAGGACTAATCAAAGCTTTAGCTTTAGTTGTAGGAGTTCTTGTATTAATTACTGGAGTTGTATTTATACAATTAGCAGAAAGAAGAGTTCCAGTACAATATGCAAAAAAAGTTGTAGGAAGAAGAATGGTAGGAGCACAAAATACTCATATACCACTAAAACTTGCAATGGCGGGAGTTATGCCAATAATCTTTGCTTCATCATTTGTAACATTCCCAGCAATGTTAATACAAATAATATCAAAAGATATTGCAACACAACATGGCTTCTGGGCAGAAGTATATAAAGTATCAATAGCTTCATCTTATTCTGGATACGGAGTTCAATATACAATAATAAATGCAATCATATATCTATTATTAATATTAGGATTCACATATTTCTACACATATGCTACATTCAATCCAGCAGAAATATCTGGAAACATTAAGAGAAATGGTGGATTTATTCCAGGAATAAGAGCCGGAAAACCAACAACAGACTATTTAACATCTGTTATATCAAAACTAACGTTAGTAGGAGGAATATTCTTAGCAGTAATTGCTATCATTCCTATGCTAGTAAGTTTAACAGGAATAAATATTGCATTTGGTGGAACATCTATACTTATCGTAGTAGGTGTAGCGCTAGAAACAATACAACAATTAGAATCTCAACTTGTAACAAGACATTACAAAGGATTCTTAGAATAAAAAATAAAAAGAAGAGAATAATCTTCTCTCCTTTTTAATTAGTAGAACGCAGAAGTTCTATTAATTAAAGAGGAGAAAGTACGGGTTATAGGGGCCTTAAAACCTAAATAAATTTTAAAGGAGATTAAAATTATGTATTTAATTATGTTAGGAGCTCAAGGAACAGGAAAAGGCACAGTGGCAGGAATACTAAGCAAAAATACAGGATGGCCACAAATATCAACAGGAGATATATTTAGAGCAAATATATCAGAAAAAACAGAACTAGGAATAAAGGCAAACGAATATATAGCAAAAGGACAACTAGTTCCAGACGAAATCACAGTACCAATGGTAATTAACAGATTAGACCAAGAAGACTGCAAAGAAGGAGCTATATTAGATGGATTTCCACGTACAGTAGAGCAAGCAGAAAAATTAGACGAAATACTAGCTGAAAAAGGAAAGAAAGTAGATTTAGTATTAAATCTAACAACACCAAGAGATGAAATAATAGAAAGAATATTAAATAGAAGAGTATGTTCAAATCCAAAATGTAAAGCAACATATAACTTAAAACTACATCCATCAAAAGTAGAAGGAATATGTGACATTTGCGGATCAGAATTAGTACAAAGAGAAGATGACAAAAGTGAAGAAGCTGTAAATCTAAGACTAGAAACATACGAGAAAAAAACAAGTCCATTAATAGACTTCTATACAAAAAAAGGTGTATTAATAACAGAAGAAATAAGCCAAAGAATAAACAGATTAGGTCAAGATGTAGCAGATGATGTTTTAAAGAAAATAAAATAATATGCGAAAAGAAGGTAATAGAATTGGTAAGCATAAAAAATAAAAAAGAAATAGAAAAAATGAGAGAAGCTTGTAGAATTGCAAATCTTGCACAAAAAGCAGTAGAGGCAGCAATTAGACCAGGAATATCAACATTAGAATTAGATAAAATAGCAGAAGATACAATGAGAAAACTTGGGGCAATACCTGCAGAAAAAGGTTATCCAAGTGGAGTCAAAGAAGTTATGGACTTCCCAGGTTCAATATGTGCATCTGTAAATGATGTAGTTATACATGGAATTCCATCAAAGAGAGAAATCTTAAAAGATGGAGACATTATAAGTGTTGACCTAGTTGCATACAAAGATGGGTTCAATGGAGATTGTGCAAGAACATACTACGTAGGAAATGTAAGCAAAGAAGCAAAAAGACTAGTAGAAATAACAAAGCAAGCCTTTTTCGAAGGAATAAAATTTGCTAAAAAAGGTTTTAGACTAGGAGACGTAAGTCATGCAATAGGCGAATTTGTAGAAAAAAACGGTTACAGTGTAGTAAGAGAATTTCAAGGACATGGAATAGGAGAAAGCATGCATGAAGATCCAGGAATACCAAACTATGGAAAAGCTGGAAGAGGAATAAGACTTGAACCTGGCATGACACTAGCAATAGAGCCGATGGTAATAATGGGAAATCCAGATATTTTAGAACTAGATGATGGATGGACAATAATATCAGAAGATGGTTCACTGGCTGCACACTATGAAAATACAATATTAATTACAGAAAATGAGCCAGAAATATTGACATTATTGTAAAAACGTTATATAATAATATAGCTATTGTGTTAAAATAGCTATATTGTATTTAATAATAAATAACAATAGAAAATAATGGAGGGAAAATAATGTCAAAAGAGGATGTTATTGAAGTAGAAGGTACAGTTGTAGAAACTTTACCAAATACAAATTTTAAAGTAGAGTTAGAAAATGGTCATCAGATATTAGCTCACATCTCTGGAAAATTAAGAATGAATTACATCAAAATTCTTCCTGGGGATAAAGTTAAAGTAGAATTATCACCATATGATTTAACACGAGGAAGAATAACTTGGAGAGCAAAATAATATCTAATACTAATATATAACAATAAAAATAAATTAGGAGGTGCGTAACAATGAAGGTTAGACCATCAGTAAAGAAAATTTGTGACAAATGCAAAGTAATAAAAAGAAAAGGTGTCATAAGAGTAATATGCGAAAATCCTAAGCATAAACAAAGACAAGGATAATTTAAAATTTAGATATTAACACAAATCAAGATTAGCGGCTGTTAAATATTAAAAAATATTTAATAAATTAAAGGTTTGTGTTTATATATATGCTTTAAAAAAGGTTAGAGACTAGTTTGAAAAACTGTAAAAAACAAATATATAATAAGATACCTCTAAGATTATTATATAAATGCAATTTAAAAGAATTAAATTAGTACATTTCACCTTTAACTATTTTTATAAAGTAAAACAAACAAAAAAGTAAAATATATTAACATTTGGAGGTGCAAAAATGGCTCGTTTAGCAGGAGTTGATTTACCTAGAGAGAAAAGAGTTGAAATAGGACTTACATATATATATGGAATAGGACTTACTCGTTCTCAAGAAATACTAAAAAAAGCTGGAATCAATCCAGATATTAGGGTAAAAGATTTAACAGATGAACAAGTACAAGCAATTAGAAATGCAATGGAAGGATATACTCTAGAAGGAGATTTAAGAAGAGAAGTTGCATTAAACATTAAAAGATTAACAGAAATTGGTTGCTATAGAGGACTTAGACATAGAAGAGGTCTTCCAGTAAGAGGACAAAGAACAAAAACTAATGCTCGTACAAGAAAAGGACCAAGAAAATTAGTCAGCAAAAAGAAAAAATAAAATAAAAAATCCAATCTAATTTTTCAAAAAGGAGGGAATTTAGAGAAATGGCTACAAAGAATATAGCAAAGAAACCAGTTAGAAGAAGAGATAGAAAGAACATAGAAAAAGGTATGGCTCATATCCATTCTAGCTTTAATAATACAATCGTTACATTAACAGACGCTCAAGGAAATGTTTTATCATGGGCAAGTGCTGGAGAATTAGGATTCAAAGGTTCAAGAAAAAGTACACCATTTGCTGCAGGAGAAGCTGCTGAAACAGCTGCAAAAGCTGCAATGGAGCATGGACTAAAAACAGTTGATGTTTTTGTTAAAGGACCAGGTTCTGGACGTGAATCAGCAATAAGATCTCTACAAACAGCAGGTCTTGAAATAACATCAATCAAAGATGTTACTCCAATTCCACACAATGGTTGTAGACCACCAAAAAGAAGACGTGTATAGTAATATACAAAAAATATAAAAATCGAGAAATAATTAAGGAAGGTGAAAATAAAAATGGCAAGATATAAAGACGAACAATGCCGTATTTGCCGTAGAGAAGGACAAAAATTGTTCTTAAAAGGTGCTAGATGCTATTCAGACAAATGTAGCGTAACTAGAAGAAATTATGCACCAGGACAAAATGGTCAAAAGAAGAGCAAGATTTCTGAATATGGTACTCAATTAAGAGAAAAGCAAAAAACAAAAGCTTTCTATGGAGTAGGAGAAAAACAATTTAGAAGATACTTCGAAAAAGCATCAAACAGTAAAGGAAAAACAGGTGAAGTTTTACTTCAATTATTAGAAAGCAGACTAGATAACGTAGTATATAGATTAGGATTCGCAAGTTCAAGAGCACAAGCAAGAATGCAAGTTACACACGGAGCTTTTGAAGTAAACGGACAAAAAGTTGATATACCATCATACCTAGTAAAACCAGGAGATGTAATCTCTGTAAGAGAAATAAGAAAAGATAACGGAACAATAAAAATAGCAGTAGAAGACAATAGTAGCAGACCAGTTCCAGCTTGGTTAGAAAAAGATCAAGAAAAATTAAGTGGAAAAGTACTAACATTAGCAACAAGAGAAGATGTTGACCTACCAGTTGAGGAACATTTAATAGTAGAGCTTTACTCTAGATAATAGGTTATATTAAGTAAAAGTGAATAAATATATCTAATATATTTATATTAGGAGGTAAAAATGATAGAATTTGAAAAGCCAAATATTAAATGCTTAGAAATGGATAACACTAACAATTATGCTAAATTTACATGTGAACCATTAGAGCGTGGCTATGGTATTACAATAGGAAATTCATTAAGAAGAATACTACTTTCTTCATTACCAGGAGCAGCTATCACTTCTGCAAAAATAGAAGGTGCTGCACATGAATTTACTACAATACCAAACGTGGTTGAGGATGTACCAGAAATAATAGTAAACTTAAAAATGGTTAGACTAAAAATTGATGGTGACGAAGTAAAAAATCTAAGAATAAACTTCGAAGGAGAAGGAGAAGTAACAGCTGCTAATATCGAAACAGATGGAACAGTTGAAATACTAAATCCAGATCTACATATTGCAACAGTTTCTGAAGGTGGTCGTCTAGTAATAGAATTGACAGCAAATCGTGGTAGAGGATATAACAACGCAGAAAAGAATAAAACACCAGACATGCCAATCGGTGTAATTCCAATAGACTCTATATACACACCTGTAAAGAAAGTTAATTACTCAGTAGAAAATACTAGAGTTGGACAAATGGTAGACTTAGATAAACTTACAATAGAATTATGGACTGATGGAAGCCTTAAACCATACGAAGCTCTAAGCTTAGCAGCAAAAATAATGACAGAGCACTTAGACCTATTCATAGATCTATCAGAAATAAGTAAAAATACACAAGTCATGATAGAAAAAGAAGAATCTAAGAAAGAAAAAATTCTAGAAACTTCAATAGAAGACTTAGAATTATCTGCAAGATCATTTAACTGCTTAAAGAGAGCAGGAATATCTACTGTAGAAGATTTAACAAATAAGACAGAAGCTGAAATGATGAAGGTAAGAAATTTAGGTAAAAAATCATTAGATGAAGTAACTAACAAATTACATTCATTAGGACTAGACTTCGCGAACAATGATGATTAAAGGAAGGTGAAAAAAGTGGCAACAAATAGAAAGTTAGGAAGAACAACAGACATACGCTTAGCAATGCTTAAAACACAAGTAACAGACCTTTTATGGCATGAAAAAATAGAAACAACAGTAACAAGAGCAAAAGAAACAAAAGCAATAGCTGATAGTTTAATAGCTCTAGCTGTAAAAGAAGCAGGAAACTTTGAAGAAGTTGAAGTAAAAGTTTCAAAAGCAAAATTAGATGAAAAAGGAAACAAAGTTACAGAGCTTGTAAAAAGCAAAAATGGCAACGAATATCTAAAAGTAGTAAGAGAAACAACTACAGAAAAAAGAAAGAAAGATATGCCATCAAAACTAAATGCTAGAAGAAAAATAATGCAAAATGTTAATAAAGTAAAAGATGCAGAAGGAAATAACGTAGACCTACCAACAAAATTATTTGACGAATTAGCACCAAAATACAAAGATGTAAAAGGTGGATATACAAGAATAATAAAAGTAGGACCAAGAAGAGGAGACGCTGCAGAAACAGTTATATTAGAACTAATATAATTAAATATAAAAAGACACAAATTTATTGATTTGTGTTTTTTTTATGTCTAAATTGCGGATTTGTAGACTAGCAAAGAAGAATATTCTTCCAAAGACAAAACAGTAATAAAATTAAAATCCTTAGCAAAAGTATGTAAAATATTCAAAGTATTATCTGTAGAATCTAAATCCACAATAATAATTTCTGGAATATTCAAATTATAATAAAGCATTTGATAAATAAACAAACGCATAAAATACTCAATATTATTTTCTTGATTGTGAACAGTAATAACAAAAGATGTTCCAGTAAAAGAAACCTTAGGATATCTACGTATATGAACAATAGTCTTAACAATCTCAAACAGACCGTATAAAGCAAAAATCCATAAAAGAGAAGTAAGAATAAAATCTAACATAATTTCCTCCAAAATAAAATCTAATATATAATATGAAAAACAAAAGAATTGTGTTAATTGAACGATAACATTGAAAAGAACAAAATTTTGTGATAAGATAATATAAGTCAAGAGAGACAATAAAAATAGAATTGAGGAAACAAGTTGCAAATAGAAGGTCAAATAATAGATATTATATATAAAAACGAAATTAATAGCTACACAGTAGCAACCTTTGAAACGGCAGAAAACGAAGCAATCACTGTTGTGGGCTATTTGCCGTTCATAAACAATGGAGACAATCTAAGATTGACAGGAGATATAGTAACACATCCAGAATATGGAGAACAACTAAAAATAGCAACATTTGAAAAAGTAATACCATCAACACCAGAAGCGTTAGAAAAATATTTAGCAAATAGCAACTTCAAAGGAATAGGACCAGCAACGGCAAAGAAAATAGTAAAAACATTTGGAAAAGACACAATAAACATAATAAAATTAGAACCTCAAAAATTAACACAAATAAAAGGAATAAACGAAGCAAAAGCACTAGAAATAGCACAACAATTTTTAGAAAACTGGGAACTATGGCAAATAGTAGGATTCTTGGATAAATTTGGAATAGGTCCTCAAAATGCAGAAAACGTATATAAAAAATTAGGAGAAAGTGCGTTAGAAAAAATAGAAGAAAATCCATACATATTAATAGATGTAGCAAGCAAAGTTAACTTCGAAAAAGTAGACAAAATAGCATTAGATTTAGGCTTTGAACAAGATAACTACAAAAGAATAAGAAGCGGAATAAAATATGGACTAGAAAAAATAGGGCTAAATGGTCACTCAGCAGTCATATATGAAAACTTAGTACAATTCGAGCAAGAACTATTAAGAATAGATGTAAATGCAATAGAAGAAACAATAATAGACATGAAAGCAAAAGAAGAAATAATCATAGAAGAAAGAGATGATCAGAAAGAATGGGTATATGCTAAACCATTTTATATAGCAGAAAAAAATATAGCAGAAAAAATAACAACACTAAGAGATTCGGAAAATACAAAGAGAATAAAAACAATAAAAAAAGAATTAGAAAAAATAGAAAAAGAAATAGGCCTAAGTTTATCAGAAAAACAAAAAGAAGCAATATTTAGTGTAAATGACAACAATGTATGTGTAATAACAGGAGGACCGGGAACAGGAAAAACAACAATCATAAAAGCAATAATAGAATTATACAAAAAGCATAAAATGAAACCTGTTCTATGTGCACCAACTGGAAGAGCTGCAAAAAGAATGACAGAAACAACGGGAGAAGAAGCAAAAACGCTACATAGATTGTTAGAATTAATGGGTGGAACAAGCGACACAGATTCTTTTAGCGTAGACTTATTAGTTACTCCAATAGATGCAGACATAATAATAGTAGATGAAGCATCAATGATCGACATGTTTTTAATGAACTACTTGTTAAAAGGAATATATAATGGAACAAAGTTGGTGCTAGTAGGAGACGTAGACCAGTTACAATCAGTGGGACCGGGAAGTGTTCTAAAAGACATAATAGAATCAGAAAGAATAGAAACTATAGAACTAAACCAAATATTTAGACAGGCAGCAAAAAGCAAAATAATAGTAAATGCACATAGAGTCAACAATGGGGAAGGTTTTATAAGTGGAAATGTAAAAGAAACAACAGTGGATGAAGAGAATGTAGAACTACTAGATGATTTCTTCCTTATAAACGAACCAAATCAAGAAAAAGCACAAAGTACCATTGTAAGCCTTTGCAAAGGAAGACTACAAAAATTCGGAAACTACGACTTCTTTAGTAATATCCAAGTAATAACACCAACCAAAAAAGGAAAACTTGGAACAAAAGAACTAAATACATTATTACAAAGTGAAATAAACCCAATGGAAGCAGACAAAGAAGAAAGAACCTTTGGAGATGTGAAATATAGAGAGCAAGATAGAGTAATGCAGGTAAAAAATAATTACAATATATTATGGGAAAAAGATAATGACAGAGAATTCAAAAAAGAACTAGGAAATGGAGTGTTTAACGGAGAATTAGGAGTAATAGAAAAAATCAACAAAGAGGATAAAACAATAAGAGTAAAATTTGATGATGGAAAAGTTGCAACATACGAAAACGCAGACTTAGACCAACTAGAGTTGGCGTATGCAATCACAGTGCACAAATCACAAGGAAGTGAATTTGATGTTGTACTATTTGTAGCATCTCAAACAACACCATTACTATTAACAAGAAATCTGCTATACACAGCAATAACAAGAGCAAAAAAACTGTTAATAGTAATAGGCCCACAAAGTGTAGTAAACTACATGATAACAAACAACACAACAAAGAAAAGAAACACAGGACTAAAATACAAACTAAAAAATATAAGATAAAGAGCATAGAGCTAAGCCTCTAGCTCTTTTACTAAACTAAGCAAAAGTATTGCAAAATATGGAAAACTAAGGTAAAATATAAAAAGCAAAAAAATAAAGGAGAGAACAAAAAATGAAAAACAATAAGGGGATGGGAATGATTCAATTAATCATATCAATAATAGTAATAGCAATAATAGCGGCATTAGGAGTGTACTTTTTAAGGATGAAATATGAACAGGCAAAGGTGCAAACAGCAAAAACAGATATGCTATTAGTCGAATGGAAAGCAAAAGATGCGATAGAAAAACAAACAGTAAAAAGAGAAGAAAAAGTATATATAGGAACAAAGGTTAGTGAAATGAAAGAAGAACCTTTAATAAAAGAATTCTTAAACCAAAATATCATTTCAGAGGAAGAATACGAAAAATATTATGTATTAACAGACGCTGATTTAGAAAAATTAGGCTTAGAAATATCGAATTATGAAAATAGTTTCTTCTTAATCAATTATGATAATTATGAAATAATAACAACAAAAGGTTGCAAATACGAAAAAGGCGAAACTTTATATAAATTATCTGACATATTAGAAAAAGAAGGACAAAAAGAGTCTAAGAATGAAGAAACAAAACAAGAAGAAAATATACAAGAAACGGAAAATCAATAATGAAAGAAAAAGAAGAACAAAGATTAATAGAATTAAAGAAAATAGAAAAGGAAATATATGACTCTGGAGCAGAGTACATATGTGGAATAGATGAAGCGGGACGTGGACCGCTTGCTGGACCGGTTGTAATTGCTGCAGCTATAATGCCAAAAGACTCAATGATAGAAGGAGTAAATGACTCTAAAAAAGTATCAGAGAAGAAAAGAGAACAGCTATACGAAATAATAACAAACGAAGCTATAGCGTATGGAGTTGGAATTATAGATCAAAAAGAGATAGACAGAATAAACATATTAAATGCGACTAAAGAAGGGCTTACAATGGCTGTAAAAGAACTTACAACAAAGCCAGACATAATAATTGTAGATGCATTAAGCAAAATAGATACTTGTGGAATTCCATATAAATCAATAATAAAAGGAGATGCAAAATGTTATTCAATAGCAGCAGCGTCAATAATTGCAAAAGTAACGAGGGATAGAATAATGAGACAATGGGATGAGATATATCCTCAATATGGTTTTGCAAAACATAAAGGATATGGGACAGCGGCACATATTCAAGCAATAAAAGAATATGGACTTTGCCCATTGCATAGGTTATCTTTTGTAAAGAACATAGTAAACAAAGATTAAAACAGGAAGGATAAACAAATGGATATATTAGAAATAATAGGAAAAAAGAGAGATAAAAAAAAGTTAACAAAAGAGGAAATTGAGTATTTTGTAAAAGAATATACAAACGGAAATATAGCAGACTATCAAGCTGCAGCATTAGTGATGGCGATATATATAAATGGAATGACAATTGAAGAAACAACAAATCTAACATTAGCGATGGCTTACTCGGGAGATGTACTAGACTTATCATCTGTTGGAAATGTTGTAGACAAACATAGTACTGGCGGAATTGGAGATAAAGTTACAATAATATTAATGCCAATAGTTGCTTCACTTGGAGTAAAAGTTGCAAAAATGTCTGGTAGGGGACTTGGATTTACAGGGGGAACTAAAGATAAATTAGAAGCAATACCAGGATACAAAACAGAAATAAGCATAGAAGAGTTTATAAACAATGTAAATAAAGTAGGAATAAGCTTAATTGGACAAACTTTAAACTTGGCACCGGCAGACAAGAAATTATATGCTTTAAGAGATACTATAAATTGCACAGCAAATATTCCATTAATAAGTTCAAGCATAATGAGCAAAAAAATTGCAGCAGGAGCAAATAAGGTAGTGCTAGATGTTACTTGTGGAAGCGGAGCCTTTATGAAAGATATAAAAGATGCAGAAGAATTATCAAGAACAATGATAGATATTGGAAAGTTGGCAAATAAAGAAACTGTATGCATTATAACGAATATGGACCAACCTTTAGGAAGTATGGTAGGAAACACATTGGAAATTATAGAAGCAATAGAAGCTTTAAAGGGAAATATGCAGGAAGATGTAAAAAATGTTGTATTAGAATTAGGTGCATATATTCTAAAATTGGATGGAAAAGGGAACGACGTTGAAGAAAACAAAAAAGCAATAGAAGAAGTTATAGCGAATGGAGAAGCCTATAAGAAGTTTTTAGAGCTTGTAGCAAATCAAGGAGGAGATATTTCATATATTGAAAATACCGAAAAATTTGAAAAAGCAAAATATAAGCTTCCAGTTATAGCTGAAAAATCAGGATATGTAAAATCTTTAAATGCGGAAGAAGTTGGAAAGATAGCAATGCAATTAGGAGCAGGAAGATTAAGAAAAGAAGATGATATTGATTATAGTGTGGGAGTGGAATTAGTAAAAAAGGTTGGAGACCACATTGATGAAAAAGAGACAATAGCTTATATATATGCAAATGATGAAGAAAAGGGAAAAGAAGCGGTAAGAAAATTGTTAGGAAACTATCAAATATGTGCAGAAACTGTGAAAAAACCAAGCGATATATTAGAAATTATAGAATAAAAAATAACTTTGAATGTTAAATGATACATTCAAAGTTTTATTTTTACATCAAATTTATATTACTATTAAAGCTATTTTCAGAATTAAGTCCTAGATTTGTAAAAGTTTTATACAAGTCCTTATTCTGCAAAAATCTATTGACATTCTTTAAAGAAACTCCTGTATGAAGAGACAAATCTTCCACTGAAATAGCACTTCTGTCAGATTCATTTAAAAAATTCTTTAATTGATTTATATCATTTTCATCTTTAGATTCGCACTTAGGACATACATCTGTTGTTGAAGCAAAAAAACATCCGCAACGACTACATTTATTTAAGTTCATTTGTGACCTCCTATGCAAAATAAAATTTCTACAATGCATTCTATCACAAAAAAATGAAAAAATAAAGAGAAAAAGTCAAAAAATGAAGAAAAATCTGAAATACCATGTAGCGACAAACTACTTTTATAAAAAATTTAATTAAATATATAATTTAATAAAAATCTCTATACTAAATTTATAGCATAACTCTAAGAAAAAATCAATACCATAAAATTTATAAAAATAAAATTCTAGAAAAGTTAAAAATCGTAAAACTTAAGAGCAACAGGCACTACGGAGAAAATACTTTTTAATTAAATTATATATTTAATAAAAATGTGAACATAATAAAACAGGAGGAATAAGTTTTATGAGAAGAACAATAGAGAAAATAAGAGAAAGAAAAGCAATAACTTTAATAGCGCTAGTAGTAACAATAGTTGTAATTTTGATACTAGCAGGAATAACAGTAGGAATGGTAACAAGTGATAATGGAATATTAAAAGAAACAAAAAACGCAAAACAGCAAGCAGAAATAGATAACGAAAAAAGTATTGTAGAAAGAGCAAAAATGCTAGCAATGATGAGAAGTAAAAACGGAGCAATAACATATGAAATATTTGAGCCAGCACTAAAAGATGAAGCAGGAAAAATGTCAACAGACGTAAGCGATGCAGGAGATACAATAGAAGTACTTTTCACAGAATCAAATAGATATTATGAAATTGACCAAGACGGAAATGTAAGCGAGCCACAAGAAGTACAAAAAGATGAGAATGCAGGAGATATAACAAAAGGTGGAAGATGTGACGGAAGCGAAGAAAAACCATATGAAATAAATTGCATAGAAGACTTAGTTGCTTTTTCTAATATAAGTAATGGAACAGGAATAAAACTTGAAAACGGACAAGCAGTAACAATAACTAGAGCGGACACTTTTCAAAATAAAAATGTAATATTAACAAGAAATTTAAACTTTAAATCAAAATACTCATATGAAAATAGTGAAAGAACAGACTTTGGAAACTTAAACAATAATGATACAGATGGAAACAGTTTAATAACAGAAATGACAACAGGAACAGGATTTATGCCGATAGGCTATGATCCAAGTTGTTTTAAAGGTAACTTTGATGGGAGAAAGAATACAATATACAATTTATATATAAATAATTTTGGAGAAGAAGAAAACAGAGGATTATTTGGCAGAATAAGTGGCAAATCTTGTATATCTAATCTTACAGTAACAGGAAAAATAAATTCAAACTGGCATGCGGCGGGAATTGTAGGCGGGGCAATAAATGCAGAGGAGACAAAAATAGCAAATTGTATAAATAAAGTAGATATTACGGCATATAATATGGCGGGAGGAATATCTGCAAGTTGGATACAAACAATAAAAAACTGTAAGAACTATGGAACAATAGAGATAACAGGAAATGCTTATGCTTATGGAGGAGCCGGAGGAATAGTGGGCGTAGCTAATGCAGGAAATATTACTGCTAGCATCGAAGACTGTATAAATTACGGAAAAATAAAAGGAAAATACAATCTTGGTGGAATAGTTGGAACTTCATACAATCCTACTAATATAATAAACTGCAAAAATGAAGGAATAATAGATATGCAAGAAAACAATACAAATGCAGGTGGAATTATAGGATGGCAAATGGGAAGTACTCGGAGAGCTGAATATTATAAATTCTAGTAATATTAGAGATGTGATTGGAAAAGGAAATAAAGGTGGAATCATAGGGTATGTGGGAGGAACTAACTGGAATGATACATCTATAACCAATATTAGTAACTGCTATAACATAAGCAATATAAAAGAAAATGCAGGAGGAATAGTTGGAGTGCAAGGAACTATAGCAAAAGGTAATTACCTATATGTAACAAATTCATATAATATAGGAAACATCGAAGGAAAAAATATAGGAAATATATTAGGAAAAATAATTACAAATATAAATGCTTATGACAAAATCCTAAATAATTAATTAAAAAAACTAAAAAATCAACAAAAATCGAAATCGCGTGTCGAACTTTGACATGCGATTTTTCTAGACAAGCCAGCATTTTCGCGGTATAATAGGTTTGCAAAAAAGCAAAATTATAAATTCGAATTTATATAAAAATCTAAAGAAAATTAAAATCTAAAAAACTTCCAGAAAAAAACAATAAAAAAATACAAGTGAAAATACAAAATAAATATTTACCAAACAGTTGAAAACAAATAAATTATTTGGTAAAATATGAAAGGAGTAAAATGAAACAAAAAGAAATAAACAACGAAAGATATTCGCAAGAAGAAATAGATGCAATAATAGACGAAATAATAGAAAAAGAGCCAGTAAAAGAAATAAAAGAGCACTTAATAAAATATGAAAAAGAATGTAGAGAAAAAAGAAAAACAACAAAAAGTATATTAAAAGAAGAAAAGTGCGAATATGAAATAAACCATCCACACGATAAAGCAGTAAGATTAATGCTTGCTAATTCACAAGAGGCAGCAAACTTAATAAACTTGGCACTAAAAAAAGAAGACTTAATAAAATCTAGCCAAATAGAACAATATAAAAGTAGCTTTGTAACAAAGGACTACAAAAATAGAGAATCTGACATAGTATATAAAGATAATATAAATAAAGGAATATATTATTTAATAGAACATCA
>ENA-ORIC01000248-ORIC01000248.1-human-gut-metagenome-genome-assembly--contig:-NODE-248-length-74918-cov-6.948023_pt1 | contig 74918 bp, 53 predicted proteins | sample MGYA00243023_ERZ508732 | MGnify/ENA primary metagenome ERZ508732 (study PRJEB26277, sample SAMN04329767) | human gut metagenome | biome: human-associated habitat | host: Homo sapiens | place: USA... | reverse complement strand
ATTTTGCTTATCTGCCCAAATAAAACTAAGTATTTTATCATAGAAAAATTAATTTACAGAAATAATCTCACACACTCTCGAAAGCAGCAGAGATGCTTGTTTATCCTTTGATGAATGTTACGAAATATGCTTCCGCCAAAATTGTACATTTTCATTTGCCCTTTTTGTACATTTTCACTTGACATTTACACTAAATAACAAATCTACACAACAAATCAGATTGATTACAATTCACAGCATATTAAATGATGTTGATATGAATTTATTAATCGAAAAAGCAAAACAAATTTTTATTAAACAAAACATTCAAATTTCTGATGAACAGTTGTCGGAATATATTAACTATTGTGCTCAGCAATGGTTAAACGCTATTAGACTCACTACTATTCCCCAAGCCTATGATAATGCTATTTCAATCTTAGAAAAGCACCAAACATTCTTCAATTATGCTTTATTCACAATAGAAAATGTACTTATCAAGCAAGAAATTGAATCGCAAACTAAAAGAACAACTATATTACAGCTTCTTATAAAGCATAAAAATGTTATTGACCCTATTATCAAAAATCTTATTGCAACGCATAATACTTCTACTGACAGTGAAGTTGAGTATAATACCGTTCGTGATATAATTATTGATCAGTTATCAATTCTTCCTGAATTACCTGCATTTAATTCAGTCAATGAAATCAAAAATACTATTAATACTATCTTAGAATAAAATTAATTATATGAATACATTCAAAAAGGTCAGTACACATAATGTACCGACCTTTTTCTTATTTTTGAAAGAATAGCCTACAAGGCATAATTGTTCTCCCGGTTTGATTCCTGCCGGTATTTCACAATTCACTGTACCATAAGCTGTCGGCACATTAATCACTGCTCCCAAAACAGCTTGTGGAAATGAGATAGTCATATAGTAAACAACGTCTTGACCGGTCCTCACAAAACATTGCTTCTGTTTTACTTGAATATTGATAACCAAATCACCGTTTTCTCCACCATTGATTCCGACATTGCCTTTGCCTTTTATTTTTAATACCTGCCCACTGAATATGCCTCTTGGAATACTTATCTCATATATAAATTTCTTCAATACCTTACCGGTATTATTACAAATTGTACAATTATCGGTACGATTTTCTTCCTTACTGCAAGGACATATTTCTTCATGCTGAACAGTTATCTCCTTTCGGCAGCCGAGAATGGATTCCTCAAAAGTAATTTCTACTGTGGTATATACGTCAGAACCTCGAATACCTTTCTGCTCAGACTCAGGCTTTTCTGATTTTGTTGTTTCTTTCTTCTTTTCTGTATTCGTCTTACTTCCGGCATCACTGAATATAGTACCAAAGTTAAATATAGACTTATGTTTCTTTTCACGATTTTCTAATATAAGTCTATACGCCTCTGATACTTTTGCAAATTTAGCAGTTGCATCTTTGTCATCTCTATGTAAATCAGGATGAAATTGTTTGGATTTTTCTCTATACGCTTTTTTTACCTGCTCATCTGTTGCCTTCTTAGTAATACCCAATATCTCATAACATTCTTTAATATCCATATCAGAATCCCCCTATCATTTGCATTACATTATTTAAGACTGTATTATCAAGTGGTATATGAACATTAGGAATCATATTGACTGTATAAAGTATGAAATATACGATAATTGCCACTATTAAGCCTTTAACGACACCACTTATAAAACCAATTGCCTTATCAAGTTTTTCGCCTAAAGGGACTATTTTTACTGCACTTGATATTAGGTGTATTATCAATCCGAATATGAACATAAATAATGAAAATAACAGTATCATTATGAATGAAGATAATAATTTTTCGGCTGATAAATTAACAACATTATTTACTGAATTAATCATTTGGTTTGCAGGATCAGATAAATTAACAAAACCTAAGTTAAAAGCATTTCCGTTTAGAAACACTGAACCATTGATGCTCTGAATAAAACTATTGATTTTATCACTAATACCCGTTTACGACATATATTATATAAAACTGACCGAATTGTCAAAATCAAATTCGTGCGGTTCTTTTTCGGCGTTTTTATGACCTACCGCAAATGCTATTGCGAATTCGTAATTTTGGGGAAAATCAAGCGCTTTTGCGTAGTAATCCTTTTTATCGCCGTACATGGCATCATATATTATGCCTATAACAAGATTTCCAAGTCCCATTGACTGTGCCGCAAGCGTCATATTGGCTGTTGCAATTCCGGCGTCAAACTTGCTCCATTTAAAATCCTTGTCAGCACTCAATATTAAAACAGTCGGTGCATTATAATAAAAGTTGTTCGGATTACTTTCAACCTTCGCTTTCGTTTCTTTATCTGGAGCAGACGCAAGCATTTTTATTTTTCTGTCTGTGTCAATTTCCTTTAATATCGGATTGTCACCGTCCACGACCGAAACATGAACCTCCTGCATATTTCTAGCGGTCGGTGCTTGAAGTGCGGCTGTTATAACCGCATTTATTTCTTCCCTTGTAAGTTTTTCGTCTGTGTACGCTCTTATTGAACTTCTCTCTTTTATTGTTTTTAATACCTCATTCATAATACATCTTCCTTTCTCATTGGTTCTGTATCTTTATTTGTTCACCTTGAATTAACGGATAGCATATAAGTTTATCTGAATTCAAATTTTCTTTATTCATATCAACACCTGTAATTTGATGATTTTCATAAGTGGTGTAATAATATATTCCCTTGTCACCGTTGCAACAAGAAGTGTAAATAGTGTATTCGAACTTACCGTCTGTAACTTCACAACAGCCTTTTTGCTGTTCAACCGCACCAAGAATATGAAAAAACTGACTTACACTTTCCGACTCAGTTTCTCCCGACAATGAATTTGTTTTCACAAATGCCACTCTTACGAATCTTGACTGTGACGATAAATCACCTGGCAAGCCGATTGCTCCCATACCACGACTGTACATATTCAAATTCAACTTATCCGAAAAATTGTTTTTAGGTGATTTCGGTGACAAATTCATATAGTTATTAAGATTAAACATCTGCTTGTCAAAAGGCGGATTGTTCGTAAGCACACCGACAGGATTGTCATAAATTTTTATACCGTCTTTAATAGATTCAACGGTTATTGCCTCGTTTTTATCGGCGATTATCCAATGTAACTGTGCCAAAGGCATTTTTTCGTTAAAAGGAATGTTCGTTATATTAATTTTTCCAATCAACTCCCTTACCTCTTTTACACTTGCACATTTACCCAAAATATACGGTATAAATTCAAATTGCGCGATATTATCCTTACCGTCAATCACTTCTCTATAATACGCATTGCCGACAAAGTTAAGTCCTGCCATACCAAGACCTTTTTCATTAATTGCGTCATAATAAAGCGGATAATTTTCGGCAATATGAGCCATTCCTATCATCGCGTAATGGGTTTCCATTATGCCCATATTTTTTAGATTAAATTTATAATTTCGAGGTGTTATCGTAATTTCTTCACCATATGAAAATTCATAATCAAGCGTTCTTCCGAAATAAAAATCTTTTGTTTTATACGTTGCTGCAGTACACATAAAATGTTACCTCCGATAAATTATTTACTTATATTATAACACAAGACAACCCAAAAATTTCAGGTTGTCTTATGAATTTTTTGTTAATTTACTTTTATGCCGACTTTCAGATTGTCAATGTCGGTTGCCCAAGTAAAGTTCTTTTCAACTCTTACCGCCAAAACTTCCATTGCATTAAAATCTGTTGCATTTTCAAAAGGCATATCTGTTATTTTAGCAGTTTTACTGCCGTCAGAGATAGTGGCGTTGCATACTTTTTTATCAAAGTCAGCCTCAATAACCACGTTATAAACAGTGTCTTTATTAAAGCCTGTACCTACATCCTTCCAATCTGTTTCAAAAAGTCCGTTTGCTATTCCGCCGTTTGCCGAATATTGCAATTCCGCACCTTTTTGTGTTTTCAATGCAAAGAATGTATTTTTTGATGAATCGGCAAATCTCAATTCACCGTATGACTGTCCGCCTGTACACTCACCGACTTTCCAATCAAGTTCAATTCTTACCGTACCGTTCATTTTATACGGAAGATTATAAATTGCATTTCTGTTTCCTTTTGTACTGTCCTCAAAATGCATTACTTTGCCGTTTGTTCCTTGTGCTACCGCGATATTTGCCAGTTCACCGGGCTTTTTCGTACCTGCCCATTCAAGTTTATCGCCTATATTATACTTTTCATAATCTTCGTTTATATACATTTTCCATGTTATATTATTAGAATCTGTATATTCCGTATAATCCGCCGTTGCCAATAGGTCAGGTTCTTCTGTCGGAACCGGTGTTTCAATTATTTCCTGATTTTCCTCTTTACCGTTTTTTAATGCAGCAGCATATTTTGCGGCATTTGCTTTATCATAAAATTGTACAGATCCGATATATATTAATCTGTTGTCTGCGTCCCATTCAACCTTTTTACCGATAGATTCAGCCATAACTCTAAGCGGTATCAACGTTCTGTCATTTATTACTTGTGCCGGAACGTCCATTTCAAAAGGAATATCGTTAATCGTATATTCGCTCTTATCCAAAGTCATATTTACTTTATATCCGTTTCCCGAAAGCGTAACAGTCCTTGTCGAGTCATCATATCCAACGTCCATACCCAAGCTTTCAGCGATAAATCTAACCGGTACTAATGTTCTGTCATCAACAATTATTGGTGTAACGTCACTGTTTTCTGTATCAATTTGTACAATATTATTGCCGACATAGGCATTTGCACAGTCAACTGCCAATTTTACACTTAATGCACCTGTTTTTGCGTTAATGTCATAGGTACCGTGCGAACCTGTCAAATCAGGGTTTGTGACTTTTTTGCCGTCTTTTATAACATATCCCTCAAACATAGGTACTTTTGTTGTTTCAGCACCAAGAAAATAGCTTAAATTCGGCGGTTGATTGTAGTGGTTATTTTGTACCGCAACAGACGCTCTATAATATGAATCATGCATTAATGTATTCAATTTATATGATGTAGGAATTGAAGTCGAATATATTCTTATTTCCTTTTCATCTGCGGTTTTCCATACAATTTCTTCACGCCAGTCACCGAACAAATCCGCACTTATACAAGGTACTGCCTTTGTACCGCTGTTTGATGCACAATCATCTGCCGTCATAAGCACGTCAACAGACTTGTCCTCCCAGTTATATTTTGATATGGTTGTACCGTCAAGCAATTCGCTAAGTAAATCACCGTCCCAATAAACCTTAAAATTCATCGGAATAGTTGCGTCGCTGTCAACAGTACCGTCAAGTTTTCTGAATTTAAAACCATTCCATGTATCAGCTATATTTTCGCCGCTGATATTGGCAGGAATTGTTGCAGTTGAGCCCCATACTTCAAAGCCTTTGTGTGTAGGGTCTATATCCGCCGAACGACTTCTGCCAGTGTCTTTATTTTTGCTGTAACCCCATTGAACTTCACCTGTTCTTGCATCATGATACTCGATATTTGCCATAAGCTGTGATGTTTCGTGACAAGCCCACGTCATATAGCCGTTAAAATCGGGATCTGTTTTTGCAACGTCAAACGCATCACCATGAGCCAACTTTTGAGCATTGCCGTCATTATCATATGCCTTTACGGCGTACATTTCACTTCCGTCATGGTCAATAGCCATAGGTCCGGACAATATTTCGTCTTTTCCGTCAAAATCAACGTCTACCGTTACAAGATTATGGTTGCACGCACCCCATATACTGTTTACGTCATCTTTGTTTTCGGTATTGTGTACCCAATCTTCTTTAAACTTTCCGTCCTCAATATGCCATGCTGCCGCTCTTACGTTATCCCACGCACCACGCACCATAACAACGCTCGGTGTTACACCGTCAAGATATGCCAAGCCGAAAAGATAGTGGCTTGCTCTCTTTGTAAGACGTCCCGTATCACTGTATCTGTATGACCAGTCCGAAAGCGGTTCTTTTGACGGTTTTAGGTCTGTTCTGTCTGTTTCCTCACCTGTTTCGCCGTCATATATCGAAAGAAATTCAGGTGTTGAAACTATGTATTGTCTGTCCTTAAATATTGCCAAGTTACTCTCCGACTTTGAATAATCGGTTATTCCGTCACCGTTTGTATCACCTATTGTATTTCCTTTTCCGTCCGTTGTACCCTCAAATGAACGCATTATAACTTCTGCTTTTCCGTCGCCGTCCATATCATATGCAAGGAAGTTTATATCTACTTCATTAATTTCGTTAGGACCTATATCTATTGTCCACATATGTGTGCCGTCTGTTTTGTATGCCTCGATAACAGGATATGACGTTCTTGTGTTAACGTCCATACTCGGCACTCGTCTTAACAAAATTTCGTATTCGCCGTCACCGTCAAGGTCTGCAACCGCACCGTCATCAATGTTGTATCCTTCACGCTCCGTTACTTTAAAGCCGATATAATTTTTATCCCATGCTGTAGTCGTATACTCTACTCCTGTTTCTTCACCGTTCTCTACTTCTTTTAAAGTATACTCTGCATTTGCACTTGCTCCGGTATGGAAAAAGTTTGTCGTAGTTATCGGCTCGTCATTCAGCTTTTCACCGTTGCAATAAAGATTGTATGCCAAGCTGTTTGAATCCGTACCCAAAAAACGCCAGCTTACAAGCGTTCCGTTTTCTCCCGGTACTGCCACCAAACCTCTTGAAAGATTTTCAAACTGTCTTTCATTTTTCGGTCTTTGCTCATACAGTTTTTCAGTTTCGGCACGTTGTTCCTGATTTACTTCCGCCTCATAATGACCGAGCGTAAAACCGTCGGGATCATTATATGCGTCAAATTTTGCAAACGTACTTGCACTGCTTGCAAGCATTATTGCAGAAACCACCGCTGAAATTACACAAATTTTGTTCTTCTTCATCTTCCTAACACTTCCTTCATAATTTATTCATATTTATGATTATATCACAAAGATTTTGTGTTGTACAGACTTTTTTTGTGCAAATTCATTATGATTAAAGTGATTATAAGTGTTATAGGAAAAACAGTAGCGGCCAAAATGCCGATTTTCAAATTATCCCCAAGCATACCTGCTATTTTACCTGCAAATGTAGGACCTCCTGCACAACCGACATCTCCGGCTAATGCAAGAAATGCGAACATAGCCGTACCGCCGCCTTTTATAGAGCTTGACGCATCGCTGAATGTTCCGGGCCAAAGTATGCCTACCGAAAACCCTGATACTGCAATCCCGATTAAGCCGACAATCGCCGATGATGACAACGATACCGTTAAATATGAAAGCACACATAAACAACCGCTGAAAACCATCATTTTATACAGATTGATTTTTTCTCCGAATTTACCGTAAATCGCTCTTGAAATACCCATAAGTACAGAAAATACCGTAGGGCCTACCAAGTCGCCTATTGATTTTGATATTCCGAGTGCCTTTTCAACAAATGCCGACGCCCACTGGCTTACAGACTGTTCACTCGCTCCGGCACAGCACATAATAAGTAAAAATCCCCAAAATGCCTTTTGCTTTATAAGTTCTTTTAAAGAAAGTCCGTTTTCTTCTTCATTAATAAGCGGTGCAATAGGCGCTTTTATAAATGTCAATCCGTTTATAACAGGTACTGCCGCCCAAATAAGTGCAAGTATCTTCCAATTATCAATACCAAATACATTAAAGAATATTGTTGATATTACTACTACTCCCGCCGTACCCCAACAGTAAAATGAATGTAGCATACTCATAGTTTTGTCTTTATGCTCATTCGGACAAGCCTCAACTATCGGACTTACAACAACTTCAAGCAATCCGCCGCCGACTGCATAAAGCAACACCGAAATAAATATTCCCATAAAAGAATCATTCATCATATCGGGCAATATTGCTATCGAAATCAATCCCAATGATGCGAACAAGTGTGCTGTGAGTACAGATAGCCTGTATCCGATTTTATCAATAAAAAATGCCGATGCAAAATCTGTTACAAGCTGCAAACCGAAATTAATTGTAATTAATAATGTTATCTTCGACAGCGGTATACTGTATTGCGATTGAAACGTAATAAACAACAGCGGTACGAAATTGTTTACTATCGCTTGAACTATGTACCCGATAAAGCACGACCGTATTGTACTGTTATAATTGACTTTCATACTTTCACCTCTTAATTTTTTTATAATTATAACATAAATTATCCTATAAATCAAAAACTGACACCCATGTGAGTGTCAGTTTTTTTTTGTTAGTTCAAAAGTACATTATCAATATTTACAATACCTGTCATACCACTGCTTCCGCTCATTGCAAAAGCTTGTTTAAATACTATGTATGACGCTATGGTATTTCCTGTTGTCACATTTAATGTATCTTCGCTCGCATCTTCACTGCCGGAAGAAATTAAACGTGTATATGTGCCGTTTTCGTATGCCAATGTATATCTGTACCACACATCATTTGTCAATCCCGAAAGAGTATCTATTACTGTACCTGAATCATTTTGAATTTCCATATACGGCGAGCCACTGTTTGACGGGAACATTATATCAAATGATATTGTTTGATTTTCTGTGACTGCTTTCGGACTATTCAATGACATATATACTTGATTGAAACTGTTCATATTATCATAAATACCTGCATTTACACTTAAATAATTGCTGTCCGTACCGTTTACGATTTTAAATCCGTATGTATCTGCCTTATACCACGGTCCTCTTGAATCTGCCGCAACCGTATTGTATGTTATAAATTCGTCTTTCAAAGTCTGTGCCGTTGTACTCTGCATAAGCATACCTTTACCGACATAATTTGTATAGAAATCTTCATCAAACGTAATACTGTCGCCTTTCTTAATTATTTCAACTTCTATATTATGTTCGGTTGCATATTCGTATGCGGTTGAATTTTCATAACAAGCAATCGTAACACCTGACGGGAATATATTATTTCCGTTTAATGCAATATCACTATAAATGTAAACCTTTGTAAGCGATGAATTTGCAAGTGCATCATCCGCAATTTCCGTAACATCGGACGGTATTGATATTTCTGTATCTGTACCGTTATATCCTGTTACAACTCCATTTTCTATTACAAGGTCTGTTGTTACATTTACCTCAACTTTGGCCGTATATGTATCTTCAATGCCTTTATATGTCACCGTAACAGTTTGCAATCCGACTTTCATATTATCAAAGCCCGATATTTTATATCCGCTGACTTCTTTTTCGGTGTTATCTTCATATAGCATCTTTACAGACAAACTGTTTTTATCAAATTCTTCACCGATTTTATAATTCGTCTTTGCAGTTTCGGCGGTCAAACTGTTTTCACCCACAACCGCAACATCATATGCTTTAGACTTGTTCAAATATTTTACGGTTAATGTTTGACTGCCTTTTTTCAAAGAATCATATCCGGACACGCTGTAATCGGTCAATTCCTTATCATTTGCGTCAGAATACTTACCTGTTAATTTCAAACCTGTTTTATCAAGTTCTTCGCCTATGTAATATTTAGTCTTTGCATTCGTTGTATCGAGTTCTATATCCGTCAATGTTCCGTAGAATATATCGTCCGATAAATAGTAGCTGATATGCGGCGGTTGATTGTAGCAAGTTTGTTCTGTCGCTACACCCTCTCTATACAGTTTATCGTACATAAGTGACTTCATTTTATAATTCGTCTTTTCTGTTGTTGTATATACTCTAAGTGCATTTCCGTCAGTTGTCGGATATACTACTTCCTCACGCCAATCACCGAACAAATCAGCTTGAAGTGAAGGATTCGCCTTTGAACTGTTTATGCTGACACAACCGTCGGCTTTAAATATACTTGCCATTTTTGAACCGTTCCAACTTGATATTTCAGTACTGTTCAACAATTCATCATATAAATCTCCGTCCCAGAAAATACGGAAGTTGTTGCCTATTGAGAAATTTGCCCGTTCAAAATCAGTGCCGCCGTTTGCAATATATGTTCCTGCACCGGTTATTTGATAATAACCGCCTGCACCTACATTTGCCATCATTCCACGACCTGTGTCTTTTGAATTGCCTGTATGGAAAAGTTCATCTCCTGTCGTCGCATCATATACCGTCATACCGTAATCAAGCGTCTTGCCATGTGATTCACCGTCATGCTCGTGTACAGAAAAATATTCAAGTCCGTCATGTGTCGGATCATAGTTGCCTATATGATGTGCGTCACCATGTTCACGCCATGAACACCACTTCGGTACAAGTTCATTCTTATCATTTACTTCCATACATAAAGCGCCGGAAATAATTTCATCTTTGCCGTCATTGTCTACATCCGCAGAAACCATACTGTGATTACCTTGTCCCGAATAATCTTCCAGTTCACTGTGATAACCCTTCTGACCTTTTAACGTATCAAACTGATAGTCTACGCTTAATCTGTCACCGTCAAAACTTACTCCTGCAACGCCTGTTCTGCCTGAGCCGTGATCGTAATAACCTCTCCAGTAAACCGCATACGGCTTTTCACCGTCCAAATATGAAACGGTTGCAAGGAAACGATTACATCTGTTACCGCCGTCATCTTTTCCCCAGCATCTCAAATTATATCTTGCAGTAGGATAATTTATTATGTCTATCGCTTTGCCTGTTTCACCGTCAAAGACAGTCAAAAATTCTTCACCTGTTATAACTCGACCATTATTCGCTCCGCGATAATCTGCCGTTTCATTTTCTTCGTCAGTCAAGTTATATATCTTTGAGTTATCCGTTGGATCGGCACTTTTTGAAACGTATTCGTTGTTCGCGTCTTTTGAGCCGAGTGACGTCTGACAAGTTATCTCTGCTTTTCCGTCACCGTCAAAGTCATATACAAGGAACTGTGCCGTATGAGCACTTGAAAATACGTTTCTGCCTAAGTTTATATCGTTTTCCCATAACTTTGTGCCGTCAAGCTTGTATGCACCGAAACGCACCGTTCCCGAATATCCTGCATTTCCTACGTCACGTTCGTTTGATGTCCACTTAACGACAATTTCATATTCGCCGTCACCGTCAAGATCACCGACCGAACAATCAGCCGGTGCAAATGAATATGTACCCACTTCACTGCCCGAATTATCATAAATCGTTTCATCTGCCGGTTTATCAAGCGGTATTGTCAAATATCCGTCCGACATCATAATTGCCTCATTATTTGTCGTATTTTCAGCAGGTGTAAGTCCGTCCCACAAAAATGCTTTGTCTATATCAAAATCAGTGGTAAATTCGCTTGTGCCTGTTTTAGTTATATCGAATTTTTCGATTTTATCCAATTTACCTTCAGAATATTTTACGGCATAGACGTTTAAACCTCTTTTAGCCGCATTGACTGTAATTTTGTTTTTGTCATAGCTTATTGTATTAGTAAGATTCTCTTCGGTTTCATTTGACGATGCAACTGAATACTTACTGTTTTTTGTGCCGTTTGTGTCAAGATAATTTGTCGTATTTGTTTCGGTAGCTATTTTTTCACCGTCACGGTAAATATCAAATGAAACATTAGTATCACCGTCACCAAAACGGTTATCTTCATCAGCTTGCAGACGCCAGCTTAAATATACACCGTTTTGTGTAGGCACTGCCACAAGACCTCTGTCAAGTTGTTCCGTCCATTCACTTTGATTTTCTCCGACATCTTCATAGTTATCCGCTGCACTGCATACACCTGCAGATGATATGCTAAGTGATAACATCAACGCAAATAACATAAGTTTTTTCTTCATTGCACAATCCGCCTTTCCATTCTTATTTTTCATTAAATTGCCACGGCAAATGTTTTTCGTCCAAATCAGGAGAATATGCCGATATGTTTTTATTCACTTTATCAATCAACATATTTAACTGATTGATTTCTTCATCAGAAATTCCCTTGAACATCATATCGTCAACTTCATCAAAAATTATCTTTCCGTTTTCAAGCATTTTCTCGCCTTTATCGGTAATATACATCTTTTTTATTCTTAAATTACTTGAATCAAATTCTTTTTTTATAAGTCCTGCCGTTTCCAATTTCTTTGTTGACTGTGTAACGGCAGACGGCGTTATTTTTAATTTGTTGGATATATCCGCTTGTATACAACCCGGATTATTGCTGATATGTTGAAGTACCGGTACATATTCAAAAGAAACACCTATTTTATCCCCTAACCGCTGTAAACAATTTTTTCTGAGTATAGTAAAGTAAATTATCTTCGATACTATATCCGTTGCTCTTGTTGGCATAAATTCACCTCCACGATTATTAAGTACTTAACTATTATATACTTAACTTTTTGTTATAACAATTTAATTTTCAGTTATTTCTGTTTAAATTTCTGATTTTGATACAAAAAAATAAGTAATCGTATCGATTACTTATTCATTTTTTATTTCCACGCAGTATTTAAAAATAATTCGATAAGCCCTATTCTCGAATACCCCGCTTTTTCGGCGGCAAGCATCATAAGTGAATCTTGATTTTGTCTGTGCACTCTTGTTGCCATTGTCATGTTTGGCTTCATATTAACGTCAAACATCAAATATTTACCGTCCTTATTTTTACGGCAATCTATTCTTATAGGTGCTTTTAAACCCAATATCTCATATGCCTTTTCGCAGTTATGTATAATATCTGTATATTCTTCAATATTTTCAACCGCTTTGCTGTTTTCTGAAACGGCTACTTTTCCGCTGTACGGTGCAATTCCGTTTTGATAATTAAATCTTGATACAGGTGGCAAACAATACGGCTTTTTGTGTTCACTGTCCGCCGGGAATACCGCAACTGTAATTTCATCACCGTCCAAATACGGTTCTATCATAAATTCACTGCCGTATATTTTATCGGCAACAAGTTTATTTATGACTTTATCCAACTGTTCTTTGTTTTCGATAACAGACACGCCTTGACTGCCTCTGCCACGTATCGGTTTTATAACACACGGAAAATCGCCGTTGTATTCATCTGCCGATTTTACCGATACATCATTCACAACGTCAAGTCCGTGTTCAAGCAAAATATGGTTCGTATAGTATTTATCGTCGTAAGTCTGCACATCACTGCATTTTTGACCTATTACTTTAACTTTGCCTATGTATTTTTCAATAGGGTGTCCGTCATACAAAACGGTGTTCAGCCACAATACATCCGCCCCCATATTTATTGCTTTTGTTATTCCCTCCTCATCATCACCGAATACCCAATCAATGTTGTTCTTTTCATTGGGGTTCTCCACAGGTGTTATCAAATTATATCCGTTTTTCTTTAATTCATACGCAAGGTCTGAACCGCTGTCACTGTATCCGCCCTCTTTCATAGGTTTTCTGATATTCCCCACCTGTGGTGGTTCTTTTACCTGATATAAAATTGCTATATTCATAATATTCATCCCTTTATCGTTTGATAATTCTATTATAATTCTCTTACGATACACTGTCAACATAAAAAACTGCCGATATAAAATCGGCAGTTTTTAGTTATCCCAATATATTTTTCAAATCTTCTTCAGGTGTTGTAATTTTTGCAATATTATAATTTTCTACAAGGTATCCCAATACATTTGGTGATATAAATGCCGGGAGTGTAGGACCAAGACGGATATTTTTAATACCGAGATGAAGAAGTGTAAGCAGAATACATACAGCTTTCTGTTCGTACCATGAAAGTATCATTGAAAGCGGAAGTTCATTTACTTCACATTCAAACGCCTCCGCAAGTGCAACGGCTACTTTAATCGCACCGTATGCGTCATTACACTGTCCCATATCCATAATTCTCGGCAAACCGCCTATTGTACCTAAATCAAGGTCATTAAAACGATATTTACCGCATGCAAGCGTTAATATAATAGTATCGTCAGGAGTTTGCTTTACGAAATCGGTATAATAGTTTCTTCCCGAACGTGCTCCGTCACAGCCACCTACCAAGAAGAAATGCTTTATATCGCCACTCTTAACCGCGTCAATAACTTTATCAGCAACGCTCAATATCGTTCCGTGTCCGAAACCTGTTGTAACGCTTGTTCCGCCGTTTATACCTTTAAATTGTTTATCCTCGTCATATCCACCAAGTTCAAGTGCCTTTTGAATAATCGGCGTGAAGTCTTTATCGTCACCGATATGTGTGATTTCCGGATATGATACAACTTCTGTTGTAAACACTCTGTCCGAATAGCCGTCCTTTGGTGGCATTAAACAGTTTGTTGTAAACAATATCGGTGCAGGTACATTTGCAAATTCTTTTTGTTGGTTTTGCCATGCCGTACCAAAGTTGCCCTTTAAATGCGTATACTTCTTTAATTCCGGATAGCCATGTGCCGGCAACATTTCTCCATGTGTATATATATTAATACCCTTATCCTTTGTCTGCTCCAAAAGCAATTTTAAATCAAGCAAATCATGTCCCGAAATTATGATAAACGGACCTTTTTCGACCTTTAATTCAATAGTTGTCGGTGTCGGTGTTCCGTAAGTTTCCGTATTCGCTTTATCAAGCATTTCCATACACACAAGATTAACTTTTCCCAATTCCATAACTATCGGCAAAAGTTTATCCATTTCCCAATCTTCGCCAAGTGCAAACAATGCCTTTACAAAGAAATGGCTGACTTCATCATTTGTATAGCCAAGTACCATAGCATGATAAGCATATGCCGCCATACCTCTTATACCGAAAAGTATAAGTGATTTCAAACTGCGAATATCTTCATTATCTGTCCAAATATGCGACAAATCATATTCGTTATTTGTTCCGCACGGTGATACACACGCAAAACATTGCGGAACAAGTCTTTCTCTTTCTGCACGAACTTTTTCAATCAATTCATTAAGTGTCTGCTCGTTAAAGCTTACATTTGTAAGAGTTGTAAAAAGTCCTTCTATTATAAGTTTTAAAACGTTTCCTGTCGGTACAACATCACCTGTTGCACGAACAAGTCCGATAAGTTCACCTGTCAATTTATCCTGTAAAGCGGCAACATCTGCGTTTTTACCGCATACGCCTACCTTACCTGTGCAACCGGAACATCCTGCTGTCTGTTCACATTGAAAGCAAAACATTTTATTCTCCATATATAAATCCTCCTCGCTAATACCTCATGTATTGACTTTGTGAATTCAGTATAATATAATCTTATAAAAAAATATGTTGTTGTAACAACAAAATGCGAGGAATTTATGAATTATTTATTTTTAACAAAAACAGCATTTTTTAACGGACTTTCAGAAAATGAAATTAAAACTATATTAAATTGTCTTGGTGCATATCAAAAAAGCTTTAAAAAATCGGAAATTATTTATTACAGCGGTGATACAGTCAGTGATATGGGACTTGTTTTGTCGGGCAGTGTAAATATTGTCGTCAACTATTATTGGGGCAGCAGTAATATATTTGGTCACATAGGTCAGGGTGAAATTTTCGCCGAAACTTATGCGACCATTCCGAATAAAGAAATGCTCTGCGATGTGGTTGCGGCAGAGAAAACAGAAGTTCTGTTTATTAATGTAGAGAGAGTTCTTTCCGTGTGTGAAAATCAATGTTCTTTCCATAACCGACTTTTACGAAATCTTCTTAAAAATTCGGCACAGAAAAATATATCCCTTGCCACAAGAATGATGCACACTGCGTCAAAGTTCATTCGTGACAGATTATTGTCGTATTTTTCAGAACAGGCGATTTTAAACGGCAGTAATACATTTACTGTCCCATTTTCACGTCAACAGCTTGCCAACTACCTCGGAGTTGACCGCAGTGCAATGTCAAATGAACTTTCAAAAATGAAACGAGACGGATTAATTGACTACCAAAAAAATGATTTTATACTTATAAGTAATGATTTTTAATTTTTGTGTTGACACCTATGGTAAAATATTATAAAATATTAGATATGTAGTAAAATAAGGAGTTTTAATTATGTTTGATAAATTAGAGGCGCTTGAAGAGCGCTTTCAGCTTGTATCAGAGAAGATAAGTGACCCTGATATTATCGCTGACCAAGAGTCATGGCGTAAATACTGTAAGGAACATTCGGACCTTACACCGATTATTGATAAGTACAGAGAATTGAAGTCAGCAAAGCAGACTGTTGCAGATGACAAGGAAATGCTTGAAGCAGGACAAGACAAGGAATTTGAAGAAATGATACGTCTTGAAATGGCAGAGGCAGAAGAAACAATCGAAAGAGCAAGCGAAGAATTAAAAATTCTTCTTCTTCCGAAAGACCCTAACGACGAAAAGAACGTTATTATGGAAATCCGCGGCGGTACAGGCGGTGATGAAGCCGCACTTTTTGCCGCAGACCTTATGAGAATGTATTCAATGTATGCCGAGTCAAAGAATTGGAAAATCGATATTCTAAGCTCTAACCCTACCGACATTGGCGGTTACAAAGAAGTCAGCTTTTCAATCGAAGGTCAAGGCGCATACAGCAGACTTAAATTTGAAAGCGGTGTACACCGTGTTCAGAGAGTTCCGGAAACAGAATCAAGCGGAAGAATTCATACTTCTGCCGTTACGGTAGCCGTTTTACCGGAAGTTGAAGAAGTTGAAGTTGAAATTAATCAGAACGATCTTAGAATTGACGTATTCCGTGCAGGCGGACCTGGCGGACAGTGTGTAAACACAACTGACTCCGCGGTAAGAATTACACATATTCCAACAGGAATCGTTGTTTCGTGTCAGGACGAAAAATCACAGCACAAAAATAAAGATAAGGCTATGAAAATTCTTCGTTCGAGAATTTATGATGTTATGGAAGAACAACGTCACAAAGAAATTGCAGACGAAAGAAAATCGCAAGTCGGCAGCGGTGACAGAAGTGAACGTATCAGAACATACAACTTCCCTCAAAGCCGAGTTACCGACCACAGAATTAATCTTACATTATATAAACTTGAACAAATACTTGACGGTAATCTTGATGAAATTATTGATGCACTTGTTACAGCTGACCAAGCCGCAAAACTTGCAGGTCAGAATGATTAAGGAGATATAAAAATGGATTTACACGAAAATTTAAAAGGTAAAACAGTTGTTATAACAGGCGGTAGTGGTATTTTATGCCGTGAATTTGCTTACGCTTATGCTAAACAAGGTATGAATGTCGCTGTTTTGGGACGCACACTTTCAAAACTTGAAGAAGTTCGTGATAAGATAAACGAACTTGGCGGTAACGGTCTTGCCGTTGTATGTGACGTTGTTGATAAGGACAGTGTTATCAATGCAAAGAAAGTTGTAAACGATACTTTCGGAAAAGTTGATATACTTGTAAACGGTGCAGGTGGTAATCACCCAAAAGGTACTACAACAAAAGAATATTTTGAAAAAGGCGATATTGAAAATCCCGATGTTGTTTCATTTTTTGACTTGTCAAAGGAAAACTTCAATTATGTATTTGACCTAAATATTGTAGGTACTCTTATTCCTACACAAGTATTTATAGTTGATATGCTTGATAATCCTGGTGCTAACGTGCTTAATATCGCGTCAATGAGTTCGTACCACGCAATTACAAAAGTAAGCGCATATTGTGCCGCAAAAGCCGCTATTTCCAACTTTACAGAATGGCTTGCAGTACATTTTGCAAAAAGCGGTATCAGAGTCAACGCTCTTGCACCGGGCTGGTTTGAAACAGTACAGAATAAAACACTTTTGAGAAATCCGGACGGCTCACTTTCGGAACGTTCAAAGAAAGTTCTTGCACATACTCCTATGGGACGTTTCGGTGTTCCTGAGGATTTGACAGGTACATTGCTATGGCTTACCGACAGTGCTCAATCAGGTTTTGTTACAGGAGCAACAATCCCTGTTGACGGCGGTTTCCAAGCATATTTCGGAGTTTAATATTTACAAAATAATCTTGCAGTATATTGACAATCATATAAAATTATGATAGAATACTGCAAGTATGGAGGGGTGGCCGAGTGGTTGAAGGCGCAGCATTGGAAATGCTGTAACGGTTCACGCCGTTCGTGGGTTCGAATCCCATCCCTTCCTCCATAAAAAAAGCAATCGCATTTGCGATTGCTTTTTTTTTTACATCATTTAATATTCCATCAGTTTTCTTCAATATATTTATTAAAACTATTTAATGTACCTATTGATTTATATTTTTTTACTTCACCATTTTCTTTATTTACTGTATAAAATTTCTCACCGTCAATTATTGTATTACTTTGATCATATTGAATATTGATAATCCATATATTTCTTTCTTTATTTTCATATACATCATACCATCCGCCTTCAAGTACATTTGTAAAAGATGAACTTTTGTGTTCTTCTTGATTTGAGATTTCGCCTAATTTATTCAACACATCTTCAATATTATCAGTATCCGTTATCTTATTTTCAAATACTTTTACATACTCATATCCATATTTTTCTTTTAAGACATTCTCATCAAAATTAATTTGCTTTTTATAATAATGATATTTTATATTTGATGATGTTTCTCCTTCATCATATTGATTTTGGGTATATACAAACACATAACCACCCTTAGTCCAATTCACTTCAGAACCTAAACTTTCAAAAGCATCTCTGATAGGTACATATGTAACTCCATTTATGTTGACGATTGGATTATCGCTTTTTAGTAAGTGATTATCTATATATACAGGTGTTTCTGTTTTGGTCGCAATCAATTCTTTTATATCACTTGCACTTGCAATTACAAACGCAACCTGTATAAGAATAATCATTATGCATATTATTTTTTTCATAATTTTCATATAAATATCCCCTATGCCTTTCTATTACAATTAATAATACCATAATCTGAAAAAATTGTCAAACAAATATTTACCCAAGTGTCACATCAAGAATTATCATAAGTGTAAAACCTACTGCAAACATTACAGTACCGATATTTGAGTGGTCACCATGTGACATTTCGGGAATTAATTCTTCTATTACAACGTACATCATTGCCCCTGCGGCAAAGCTGAGGAAATACGGCAATACGGGTATTATAAAATCGGACGCAACAACTGTAAGTACCGCTCCAATCGGTTCAACAACACCCGAAAGCACACCGTACAAAAATGCTTTTCCTTTACTCATTCCCTCTGCTTTGAGCGGCATTGATATAATTGCACCCTCCGGGAAATTCTGAATTGCAATACCAATCGCCAAAGCCAACGCACCCATAGCCGATATTTGCATATTCCCCGCAAGATAACCTGCATACACAACACCCACAGCCATTCCCTCGGGAATATTGTGAAGTGTAACAGCAAATACAAGCATTGTTGTCTTTTTCAATTTACTTTTCGGGCCTTCAGCTTTATCGGTATCCATATGCAAATGCGGTATTATATGGTCCATTGCCAGCAAAAACAATATACCTATCCAAAATCCCACAACCGCCGGCACAAATGCAAACTTCCCCATTTCCGCCGCATAATCCATTGACGGTATAAGCAAGCTCCACACAGACGCGGAGACCATAATCCCTGCCGCAAATCCTGTTAAGGCACGCTGTACCATCTTATTCATCATTTTCTTCATAAACAGTACGCAAGACGCACCAAGTGTCGTACCCAAAAACGGTATCAATATTCCTCTTATAACTTCGCCCATATATTCCTCCATAATAAAATTACATAGGTTAGTTTTAGCTAACCTTATTATCAGTTTATCATAATTCACACTATCTGTCAATACAAAAAGAACAGTTCATAACGAACTGTTCTCTCTGCAAATAAGGGGGTTATTTACCGACTGACTATCGGTTTTAATGTATTTTGTGAGGTCATTAAATATTATCGCCCTTATTTTCTAATTTATACACATTTTATCAATCCAAATGGAATACAAGGTGTAAATCTTCTGAAACAGGACTGTTATCAGGATTTGTTTCCATAATGTCAGCCATAAAGTCCCACCATTTTCTATTGATGGCGGTATCGGCACCCTTTGCCCAAAGTTCTTCATCTTCGATTTCGATATAACCGTAAAGAACCATTGTTTCTTTGTCAAGGAATATTGAATAATTCTTACCGCCGTGTTCGTGAATCATATCCTTCATTTCCGGCCATAACTCATTATGTCTTTTTTCGTACTCCTCAGCCATGCCATCGTAAAGTTTCATTTTAAAACCCTTGTGTATCATTTCTTGTTCCTCCTTAAATTAACTTAATTTTTTATGTGCCTCGATTGCTATTGAACATTCAAGACGCTTTTTTTCAAATTCACAAGCAAGCTCATAAGGCTTGTTTATATCACCGTTAAAGTTATACGCATTCGCACTGCAACCACCGCTGCAATAGAATTTCGCAAAACAATTCTTACATTTTTCTTTAGTATACACATTTGAGCGTTCAAACATCTTCTCGATATTTTCATCAATTTTATTTTCATTGACATTACCCATAAGAAAATCCTTGTTACCGACAAATTGGTGACACGGATAAATGTCTCCGTTCGGTGCAACCGCAAGATATTCGTGTCCTGCACCACAGCCCGAAAGACGCTTTATTGCACACGGACCTTGGTCAAGGTCAACCATAAAGTGGAAGAAGTTAAAACCTCTGCCCTCGTCATATCTCTTTACATATTCTTCAGTAAGCTTATCGTATTCGGCACAAACCTTTTCGATATGCTCACTTGTAAGTGCGTAGTCCTCTGTTTCAGGTGCAACAACCGGTTCAACGCTTGTCTGCTTAAAGCCTAAATCCGCAAGGTGAATTACGTCCTTTGCAAAATCCACGTTATACGCCGTAAACGTACCGCGAACGTAGTAATTATTTTGATTTCTGCTTTCAGCCAAGTCTTGGAACTTAGGAACGATTGTATCGTAAGAACCACTGCCATCTACACGATAACGCATTCTGTCGTTAGTTTCCTTTGTACCGTCAATACTCAAAACAACGTTTGACATATTTTCATTAATATATTGTTTAATATCGTCATTTAACAATACACCGTTTGTTGTTACAGTAAATCTGAAATTCTTACCGTGCTTTTTCGCCTCTTTTTTTGCGTATTCTGTAATTTCCTTAACAACGCCGAAATTCATAAGCGGTTCACCGCCGAAGTAGTCGATTTCTATATTTTTTCTGTTACCGCTGTTATTGATAACAAAATCAATAGCTTTCTTACCTACTTCCGCACTCATAAGACTTCTGCCACCGTGAAATTCACCTGTATCGGCAAAACAATACTTACATCTCAAATTACAGTCATGTGCAACGTGAATACAAAGAGCCTTTACAACAGATTGCTTATTCCAATTCTTCGCAATTTCGTCATAGCAATCATCTGTAAACAACTGACCTGCATTTACAAGTGCACATATTTCAGCATAGCTTTCTTCCAATTCTTCTTCACTATACTTATCTTTTAAACCTTCTTTAATATAATCGGGACATTTTGCCTCTGCCATAAACGGCTCAAGAGTATAATCAAGCATATCGTACATTACATCATCAACAACGTGTACCGCACCTGAATATACATCCATTACAATATTAAGTCCCAACTGTTTATACTTATGTATCACTTCAAAAACTCCCTATATAAAACCAGAAAATCATCGACCTTAAAAAGCCGATGATTCATCTTTAATGTTCATTTATTCGGCAAAACAATTAGTTTGCTTGTTCACATTTTTGATTTGCAACTGTGCAAGATGTCTTACAAGCTGATTGACATGATGTTTGACATTCTCCGCAACCACCGTGCTTTGCTGAATCCTTTAAATTAGCCTTGTTTAAAGTCTGTACGTGTTTCATATTAAAAACCTCCTTATATTAATTCACTATGAATATATTATAACATACTTTCAAGTGATTGAAAAGGCTTTTTTACAAATATTTTGTATTTTTTCTCACAAAACTTATTTTTCGGCTATTTTCCTATGATGCATCCCAATATTCCCGATGCAAATGTACCGCCTATTACAGCAAGAAAATGCGTGTTAAACATTATTCCATTGTTTACAATCAACGATATTCCGATAAGTACGATCAAATACAGCGCACATACAAGCATTGCGTGAACAAATGCTCTGCTGTTTGCCGCTTTTGATACCGCAATCGTTCCGAGTATCACGCCGATAATAACCGAGGCATACGCTCCGGTTGTGATAATAGTTTCGTCTATGCCTGTAAAATACGAAAGCAGTGCCAATATCAGAATTATAACAAAAGTAACAAGAATTGCAAATATCGTCCCTTTTATCACACCCTTAAAATTAATACCCATAAAAAAACCTCCCTATATATTTACTATAAATATATTAGAGAGGTTTAAATTTTATAACCAATTAGTTTTTAGCTGTTTCAACAGTTCTGATAGCGTCTCTTTCCATCTTTACAACAGACTTTTGATCCGGTGTACCGATGTTACCTGTTTCAATAAAAACATATTCGTCTTTAATTTTAGCAACCTTACCGCAGATACCGCCGATTGTTACAACCTTATCGCCGACTTTCATTGCGTTAATCATTGCCTTTGTTTCTTTTTCTTTCTTTCTTTGCGGTCTTATCATCATAAAGTATAACAATACGATAATAAGAACAAGCGGAAGAATACTTACTATTGTACTCATTACAGGATTAACCTGTTGTGTAGCATTAGGGTCTGCCGCTGTTTGAGTACCTGTCGCCTGTTGTGTATTTGCTGTTTCGCCGTCTGCGAAAACGACTGTTTCTAAAATGTTTGCCATAATAGTTCTCCTTTGATAATTTTTTCTACCTATCTATTATACTATCTATATATGAACTTTGCAATAGATTTAACAAAATATTAACAAATAAAATCTCTCTTATATCAATCGTTTGACGTTTTCAGCCATTTCAACAAGTTTTTGACCTTTTGCGACAATAAGAGCATGTTCTTTTATGTACTCATTCTGCAACGGGTATATCGACATTCTTTCCGTAAACTCTCTTATTACATTAATGCCTCTCATATTCTCATTATCGTTTCTTATGAGAATACAATATGTTTTATTCAGCTTAAAAAGGCTTGCTTTTGAAAGAATACTTTTATCCATTTCGCTTATAGCGCCGCACATATCATTAAAAGTTTCAAAATAAAATACACATTCCGTACCCGTTTCTTTCTTTTTAGGCTTGATCGAAACAACTTTTTTAAACTGCTCCTCGGTAATTTTTTTTATACCCTTGTTTAAACGTTTAACCAAAATACTTATACCGTCCTGTGACGGAGTAGCCTCAACGACCACTTGGCCGTTATACGGATTAAAACCTGTTTCTTCCCTTATCGTTTCCATAATATGAAATAAAAATGTATGTAATTCTTTTGAATCGGGCGAAAGCCTTTTCACATCTATATCAAGATTAATTAATTCCGCAGTTGTAAGCGTTACCTTTATTTTGTCTTTGTTTAGCTTTTCAATTCTCACAACCTACCACCTACTTTCTATTTCTATTATACTATATATTTTTCGTTTTGGGAATACCGATTTTAATATTTATTCTTTTAAATTTATTCCATATGATAAAAAAAGCGGCAGTTTTTATACTGCCGCTCAACCGTCAAATAAATTAATACGATTAATTCTTGTCCTTCAATAATGGACGCATACTGTTCGCACTTATAAGCATAGTTGACGAATTATGCAAAAGTGATGATGCAGACGGAGTTATAGTACCTTTCAATCCAAGCAAAATAAGCAATGAATTAAATGCCATAATAAACGTATAATTACGTTTAATTCGTCTGAACAGTCTGCTGCTTAACTTGCGAAGAAGCGCTAAATCTCTCAAATCGCCCGAAAGCAATGTGACATCAGCCACTTCTCTTGCCAAATCGGCAGAATCTTTCATAGCAATTGAAACGTCGCTAAGTGCCAATGCAGGAGAGTCATTGATACCGTCACCGACCATTATAACCGTTCTTCCCTCGTTCTTCAATTCTTCAATAATTGTCGCCTTATCCTCAGGTAATACCTGTGCACGGAAATTGTCTATACCGAGCATATCGGCAGTGCGTTTTGCAGCACCTTCATGGTCACCTGTAAGCATAATAATATTATCAATACCGCTTTCACGAAGTAACTGAATTGCCTCATGAGCCTCACTTCTCGGCGGGTCGCTTATACAAATAACTCCCGACAATACGCCTCCGATTGCAAGGTATATAACAGAAAAGCCCTCACATTCGTTTTCAATAACAGACTTCTGTTCATCAGTTATCGGAATATTTTCGTCCTCAAGCACAAAATGCTCACTGCCTATAATTGCACGCTTGCCATGCAACATTGTAGCTATGCCATGTGCAACTACATATTCAACTTCAGCATGTTCTTCTTCGTGGTCAAGCTGTTTTGCTTTAGCTGCTTTAACGATTGCCTTTGCCACACTGTGAGGGAAATGTTCTTCAAGGCACGCAGATATTTTAAGTATTTCATCTGATGTGTATTCACCGAATGAAAGCACTTTTTCTACTGTCGGGCATGAATTTGTAAGTGTACCTGTCTTGTCAAATACAATAGTATCGGCATGAGATACACTTTCAAGATAACGTCCGCCTTTTACAACAAATCCTCTTGAGGATGCCTCACGCATAGCACTTATAATACTTATCGGCGTTGACAATTTAATTGCACAAGAATAGTCCACCATAAGAACAGACATTGCCTTTACAACATTTCTTGTTGTAAGATAAACAAGCAACGCCAATCCCAAGCTGTACGGTACAAAACCGTCTGCAATTTTCTCTGCACGACTCTGTACTCCGGCTTTCATACTTTCACCGTTTTCAATCATTTCAATAATATTTGAAATACGTGTATTATCAGCCGCAGCACTAACCTTAATTACTATATTTCCCGCCTCTACAACTGTACCGGCGTAAACAGTACTGTCCTTATCCTTTACAGCCGCAACCGATTCGCCTGTCATAGACGCTTCGTTTACACTTGCCTGTCCGGATACGACAACACCGTCAAAAGTGATCATTGCACCGTCACGGAATACGACGAGGTCACCCTCTTTAACGGTTGAAATAGGAACTTGTTCCTCGTTTTCGCCGTTCTTCTTCCATACAGTGTCAATCTTCATTGCAAGACTGTCCGCAAGTGCATTTTTTGTACGTTTTCTTGTATATTCTTCAAGAAGTTCCGAGACTCCAAGCAAGAATGTAATTGAATTAACTTCCGAATACATTCCTCTCGAAAGTGCCGTTCCGAGTGCAACACCGTCCAAAAGTGCCACATCGGCCCTTAAATTAAGTACACTGCCCACAGCTTTCTTCACATACGGGAATGCCTTAAAGTAAGCCATTGCAACTCGTACAGGATACGGCAATATTCTTCTAAGAACAAAACGCTTTATAAGCATTTTTATAATCTCATTCTTGAAATCAGCCTGTATATCCTCAGACTCATCTTCAACAGCCGCTAATTGATTTCGCTTGATTCCTTTTATGTAGTTCAAAAGCTCCTGTCTGTAATCGGATTGATAGGTAATTAAAATACCGCCGTTGACGCTTTTAGCCTTTACAGACTCGACATAATGTTCCGATAAAATTGTTTTCTCAAGAGATTTCTCTTGATTTTTATCAAAATAATGTCCACCGCAACGCAATCTGATACGACCCGGAGTATCATGTACGATTTTAAATTTCATTATTATTCTTCCTCGTCGTTTAGCTGTGACTTAGCCTCATAACACATATCTTCAGCCTCTTCACGCATATTTTGTAGTGTTTCTTTAGCCTCTTGCTGGAACTTCATACCCTTTGCAAGACCTGAAACGCACATACTTCTAACTTTTTCGCTTGTAGCAATCTTCTTACCTACTACTGCAGTAGCTATACCTGCTGCAAAGCACCAACATTTCTTATCCTTTAAAAAATTAAATTTCATAATTTTATCTTCCTCTCTGTGTATATTTTAGTGATTTATTTAATCAAATCTATTTTAGCACGCAATATATTTTTTGTCAATAAATGCCGAAAAATTTTTTTTACTTTTTTGCATGAAAAATATCGACTTTTTAATATTGTGGTGTTAATACAACAATGCCATAATGGAAAACATACAAGCAGTAAAAAGAATGCCACAGACGAAGATGTTATCGCTGTCGCAAAGTTGGCGAAATTCGATAAATTTGTGCATAATTGCTTATCAAAAAAAGTTGCGGTGAACAATCACCGCAACTTTTTTATTAAAACAATTTATTAAGCGATAATTTTTTAACCATTGGTACAGACATACAACCGACAGCATTACCAAGTACAGCACATAAGAAATATACTGCCGCCTGTGACGCATTAGCACATTTACTTATAAAGAAGTAACAAGTATCTGCGATACAGTGATTAAATCCGCAAAGTATGAACACCATAACAGGTAAAACCACTATAAACAGCGACATCACAAAGTCACCTTTTTCAGTCGCTCTTTTATTTCCGTCAACCGCCGTAAACATCAGTATACCGCAGAACACCGCCAATACAAATATACTAAGCGGTGAATCGGCGAACTTTGTTGCCGTGATAGCAGCTGCCTTTTCCGATAAAGTCGCTCCCAAACGTGTAAGGTTAAGCAAGAAACCGCCTATCGCCGCACCTGTTGCATTACCGATAAAGGTAAGTACAACTTCCAGCACATACGACAACGGTTTTACCGCCATATATCCGGCTTTACCCGTAAACAAACCGAATTTAAACACAATAATTGCACACAAACCTAAGCTGAACAAGAACGCTCCCAGCGGTTTTGATTCGACCGACATACTCACGCAACAGCCTACGCACAAAAATATTCCCGACAAAATGCCGTCAGACAAAAATGATATAATCTTTTTCCCCATATCTTCTATTCCCTTTTCTTTTATCCTAAGCAGACAAAATTAGCTAATGCTAACTAATTCCACAAAATCAATCCACTTTCTAATTTGCACATAAAAACCACGATAAACTTATCGTCTACCGTGGTTTAATATACGGTTTAGTTAAATTACTTTACCATTGATGCAACTTCTGCTGCGAAATCGTCTTCACGCTTTTCAAGACCTTCGCCTGTTTCAAAACGTACGAATTGCTTAATAGTAATGTCGCCAACGCTCTTAACGTACTTAGCAACGTTTTCCTTATTTTCAGCCTTAACGTATTCTTGCTCAAGTAGGCAAACTTCCTTGAATTCCTTAGCAAGACGACCTGTGATCATCTTTTCGATGATGTTTTCAGGCTTAGATGCATTCTTAGGATCATTCTTAAGTTGCTCAATAAGAATCTTCTTTTCGTGTTCCTTATATTCTTCAGGAATATCATCGCTTGAAAGATACTTAGGGCTAAGTGCTGCAACTTGCATTGCAACGTTTCTTAGACACTCTTTTGTAGCGTCATTGTTTTCAGCCTCAGCCTCAACCAATACACCGATTTTACCTGCAGCGTGGATATAATCTACAACTGCACCTGTTGTTTCAATTCTTGCGAAACGTCTGATGTTCATGTTTTCGCCGATCTTAGCAATCTTTTCTGTAAGCATTTCGCCGATTGTGCTGTCTCCGCACTTTAATTCTTTAAGTGCTTCAACGTCAGCAGGATTTTGTTCAGCGATTGTCTTGGCAACGTCTGAAACAAACTGTTGGAATTCATCATTCTTAGCAACGAAGTCTGTTTCTGAGTTTACTTCTACAAGTACGCCTACGTTACCGTCAACATAAGCCTTAACGATACCTTCAGCAGCAATTCTGCCTGACTTCTTAGCAGCTGTTGCAAGACCTTTTTCTCTCAAATATTCAACAGCCTTATCCTTGTCACCGTCTGTTTCTGTAAGAGCTTTCTTACAGTCCATCATACCGCAACCTGTCATTTCTCTTAATTCTTTTACGTCTTTAGCTGTAAATGCCATGTTACTTTTCCTCCTATATTAATTATATGAAAATTATTCTTCTACTGTATCTTCTTCAGCTGTTTCAGCATCTGCAAGAGCATCTTCGCCCTGTCTGCCTTCGATAATAGCGTTAGCCATTGTTGATGCGATTAGCTTTACGGCTCTGATAGCGTCGTCGTTACCAGGGATAACGTAGTCTACTTCATCAGGGTCACAGTTTGTATCAACGATAGCTACTACAGGAATGTTAAGTTTCTTAGCTTCTGCGATAGCAATCTTTTCTTTTCTTGGGTCAACGATGAACATTGCGCCAGGAAGTTTCTTCATATCTTTAATACCGCCAAGATACTTTTCAAGCTTATCTCTTTGAGCCTTTAGCTTAATAACTTCCTTCTTTGGTAGCATATCGAAAGTACCGTCTTCTTCCATTTGGTTGATTTGAGCAAGTCTTTCAATTCTCTTTTGGATTGTCTTGAAGTTTGTAAGCATACCGCCAAGCCATCTTGCGTTTACATAGTACATACCAACTCTTTCAGCCTCTTCTTTGATTGAATCCTGAGCTTGTTTCTTTGTACCTACGAATAGAATATCTTCACCGCTTGCAGCAATATCTCTTACGAAATAATAAGCTTCTTCAACCTTTTTAACTGTCTTTTGAAGGTCGATGATGTAGATACCGTTTCTTTCTGTGAAGATGTATTCAGCCATTTTAGGGTTCCATCTTCTTGTTTGGTGTCCAAAGTGAACACCTGCTTCTAAAAGCTGTTTCATTGAAATTACGTTTGCCATTTTTATTTCCTCCTCGTTTTTTGATTATTCCTCCATTTGTTTCACCTTATGTGAAGACCCAGGCAAAACAGGCAACTTTCACACAATCCACAAATGTGCGTATTTTTCATACTAAAATAGTTTACCACATAAACCCTTATAAAGTCAACCCTTTTTTCATATTTTTTTGCTTTTATTTGATTTACATAACATAATATATGTTTTAATCGCATATTAACGTAAATTTTGTGTGGTTTTCAACTGTTTTTTTATTGATGAGTTTTCTATTTATTATGAAAGAATTCTTTAAAATTAAAACCGGGAACTTTAGATTTAAAGTCATTTCCGACACACATACAGTCAGAAGTGATTACAACCCGAAATTGCACGTTCCCCATAAAATAATGCAGACAAAACCGCTGCGGTTTTGTGTGAAATATTGTTTTAACGTGATTTTGTGTCAAAAAAATGGCATTTGAGTTAGATTATATTGACATTTATAATAATCATAATATATACTTTTATTATATATAATTATTTCTCTGTTTTAAAAGAGAAAGTCTTTTACACTACCAATATTTCTAATATGAAAGGAAGGATTAAAATGAAAAAATTACTATCATTGCTTTTGTCGCTGTCAATGCTTGCCTCTATGGCAGTTATTCCTGCAAAAGCAGAAGAAACGGTCATGCCGTTAAACGCATCACGAATTGATTCGGAAAAACTTCCAAGCGGCAATTTAATTTACCTTGGTACTGCGTCAGCAAACGTCAAGGAAGAAGATGCTTTTTATTCATTCCCTATTTATCGTGAGGGCGATTTATCAGAAGAAGCAAGCGTCACAATCCACTCGCTTGACTTAACTGCGATATACGGCGAGGACTATATAATTCTTGACGATAACGCAGAGAAAACCGGTGATGGGGTTTCAATACTTGAACGTTATGCCACGGCAGAAGCTGACACTGATGAAACATCGGATAACATTTCGGAAGAGAATACAGATATTGAAAATTATTCGGAATTTGATTCAGAAATGGCACAGCAATTTGCAGACGAAGTAGTGCCGGATGCAATGGCAGAAATTGAATACTCAAGCAGTACAACCGTTACTTTCGCACCGGGCGAAAACGAAAAAACGGTTAAATTCAAAATATTGGACGACAAAAAAAAGCGAAGGCACAGAAGGTTTTTCTTTACTTTTGGTAAATCCCGATAATGCCGAACTTTATAAAGTAACATCACTTTCTGTAAATATCGAAGACGACGAACCGAAAGAAAAAAGCGTTGTTTCTTTCAGCAGAAACAGTTACACGTCAAAAGACGGAAATGCCACTGTTACAATAAAGCGAAAAAATGCAGAATATTCTCTTTGCGATTTCACTTTGCTGTCATCGAGCATTACCGCAGTAGCAGGAGAAAATTATGAAGAACAAATCAAAACAGTTACATTCATTCCTTATGAAACGGAAAAGACAATCGAAATTCCCGTATCCGGCGAGGGTGAATTTAAACTGCTGATGAGTGATATGACGAGCTGTGAAAGCGGCAAATATGCCGAAACCGTTGTCAAAATCAAAAATAACGCCGATGATGAGAGTGATATTTCTCTTATGGGCAATGAAAATCAGACAAATGACATCACCATAAACGGTCTTAAATACAACGTTAAATATACAATGCCGTCAGATAATTCAAAAGATCCTGCCGAAGGTAAAATATACGCAACAGGTGACGGAACTCACAATTATGACATTCCTCCCGAAGTCGGTACATACTACTTTGCAACAGAAACAAACCGCGACGGTCTGTTTTATTATGACGGATATTGGGGTGATAAGCCATGGGGTTGCGGTCATTGGGACAACAAATATGAAATAGATACACGTGAAAGAAATATGGGTAGCTCTCACTACGGAAAACTTGAATATTACCATACAAGTATGTGGGATAAAGGCGGAGTATGGACACATTCAAAAACTGTACCCTCTGTATATTATCAATATATGACTCCCGATATGGAATCAACATAAAGCGCCTTTGGCGGGCAACTTGCAAGATTTAAAATTGCAAATAATGACAGTATTGTTGTCAACAAATCAAAAAGCGGAAAATTCGGCAGAACTCTTGATGCAATGCCCGCAACTCTCTTGAATAACAACCAACCTTTAAACGGAAATATAAGCATGGAAATACATTCGGCTGATGAAGACAAATCAAAGACTCCGAAAAGTTATGTACGCTTTTACGGTGTTGCGGCTATGTATAAAAAGGTTAATGTAGAACTTAATCAACCTTCACCACAAGAATACTGTATCGGTAATGAAAAGATAAATGCCTTACCTATGCAGGTTGAACTTAACAGCGGTGCTCAAATCGCCGGAAGTAAAACACGTGATTTCTGGACCAATCCGAATGAGGATGACTGCAATATTGTATTTACAATAAATGATACAGACATTAACGGTCACAAAGGTAAATACGGATATATTTCAGGCTATAAAATCACTATAGACCCGGGTACAAATGATGATAAAATAACTGTAAATTATCCCGAAGAATTTATTTCATACCTTAACTCAAAAAAAGGAACAAAACTTTCTGACGAAGTAAATTTCACATCGGATAACGTAAATAATGAGCTGAAGAAAACAGAAAAGCAAAATCTTTATTACATTCCATATGATAAATATTTCATATCATGGATTGAATCAGTTCAAAAAAATGTTGCACATGACAAATACGGTTATCATCAAAATCTGAAGATAACACCTAAAGTATCATATGCCGATGTTACAGTCGAAGTATTACCGTCAGCCGGTGAAGGAAACGGCAGTTTTATATCAAGCGAGCTTGTCGCAGGTAAAACAGTTACTCACCATGCAGGTGATACACTTGATTTAAGTGCAACAACTCCGGATGACGGATATCATGTTGTAGGTTATCAAGTTTCAACAAACAACACAAGTTTCAACACAATAACAGATACAACAAAATTATTCCTTGAGCCTAATACGAGTTACAGAATACGTCCTCTTATAGCGAAAAATTCAAACAAAATCGAAATTAAATTTGAAAACGGTGCTGAAAAGTATTTAACGGTACAGGGTCTTATCAGTGAAAATGATCTTAATTCAAGTTCCGATGAACAACTGAAAAAGGAACTAAGCGGTAAATATGTTATTAACGCAAATCCGTCAGAATCAAATCTTTCAGATAAAATAACACCGATTACAGGTAAGATATATACATTAAATTTTGCCTCTATTGAAGATAAAGAATACATATACCGTCCCGTTATCAAGCAAGGCAACGACACGTTTACAACCAATTCTTATCACACCGTTGCGCAAGCACAAACAACAGACAATGTTATAACTGTAAATTACAAAAAAGTTAAAAAGAGCGATTTAAAATCATTTAATATATCAGGTACTGTTGTTTCTAAAAATGCATCTATCCGCGATAACGGCTTAGAACCGGAATCTCTTCCGCTTGTAGGATATTCCGTATCAGCCGGAAAAGGTTCACAGTCGCTAAACTCCGCAAACTCAAGCTATATGCCTGACAGTGCGACCGGTACAACTTCCGATACCGGTACTTATATATTGACAAACGTATTGGGTGACACAAACGACCTTATTACAATGTACATCTCAAACGGTGTTACGACAGGCTATGTAGCAAAAGTAAAGCTCACAGACGCACTTGGTCAATCAGACGGTGCTTATACCGTAAATGCAGGTAACACAAATATCACCTACCCTTACGGTGCTCCTAAGGTTGCGTCAATTATGTACACATATGACAAGAACACAGCCGACTTAAACCAAAATCAAATAAGAATACTCGACGACAATCTTACAGTCACAGCCGTTATAGACAGCTATGGAAGAAGTGTCAGTGAGGCAGTATTCACCGTTCGCACATTAACCGGTCAGACAACCGAATACAAAGGTTATCCTCGTGAGGATGGCAGCAGTATTATAGAATGTACAATTCCTAAGATGACAGAAAATCTACATTCCGGTGACAGTCTTTCTGTACGTCTTGTAGATTCAGAAAAATTATCATCAGGTAACACTGAAATTGAAATTGTGTATCCCGATGTTGCAACAGGTCTTTCATTCTATACGGAATTTGCACTTACAACACCTCAAACTTTCGATGCGGATAACAGCGGTACAATCGATATTCCGTTAGTCGGCTCAGCAATAGGCAAATGCCAATCCGGATTGATTACATTCGGCAAAACAAACTGGCCTGACAACACCGGTTATACTATTCAGGCAAATATTGACACAATACTCAATAGTATGGGTAAGAAAACCGTTTTCGAGAAAAAAGAGTCTTATGACAAATTCCGCGGTGCAGTTAAAGAAAATCAAAACCACAGAAGTAATGCTATGAAAATAATGGCTGCGACATTCAACGGTGTTGCTCCGTCTCGTGACGATTACGAAGATGATGCCGAATATCAAGAAGCTTATGCAAATTATACCCAATTACTTAAAGATACAAAAGCTCCTTTTGCCGGTTTTAATAATCAAAGATACAGTGTCGAAGTAGCTGTTATTTTGGCTTTTGACTTTGTTAAAACGCCGGACAACGACTATATGTTCGCTTGCGGTTCGGTTTCTATCGGCGGAGCATATACATTTAATAAGACTATGTACACTACAATTTACGGTGTACCTGTATTTTTAAATATTATTGCCGGTATTCAGGTAGATTTAGTGACAAACTATGCTACAGATAATGGTAAAAATGCAATATCCGCAGATGAGTTTAACAACTATCAAGGCAATATAGCAAACAGATTAAGCAGCACCGATGTAACACTAAGCGTTGTCCTTTCAGGAAAATTACAAGTAGGTGTAGGTTTTTGCGATGTACTTTCAGCAAGAGGTTATGTTGCTACAACATTCCAATTTAATTTGAGTTTTGCAAACGGTCAGCCCGGTACACTGATAACGGCAGCCGGAGGTGTGGGATTTGACTTATTGTTGTTCTCCGTTAATGTTGATATAGCCAAATATACACAAGGTTGGGGCACTCTCGAAAATGCCGCAGAAGGTGATTTCTTCAACGGACTTATAACCACAAACGACGATGATATTAAATTAACTCCATACAGTAACGGCACATCCGATTTATCTACTTTCGGAAAAAATGATGATATTCAGCTTACCGCAACAGAAGAAGTTGTAAGTTGTACACCATTATTAGATTATGTCGCAGACAGAACGAGACCTCATATTATCCCTCTTGATGACGGTAAGAAGATGCTTACATTTATAGACGATTCGAGAGATCGTGCCGAATACAACGGAGCAACTCTGTATTATTCGATATTTGACGGTACTCATTGGTCTACTCCTAAAGCTGTAGCAGACGACGGTACACCTGATTCAATTCACACACTTAAAAAGATAGGTGACAAAGTTATTATCGCATGGACCGATGTTAAAGACGCATTTGCGGGTGTGGAAACTTCAAGAGAAAAGCTTTCATCAATCGGTATTTCTTGTGCAATATACGATACAAAAACCAACAAAATGGGCAAAGAAATCAGTATTGTACACGACAGATACCTTACTTTAAATCCACAAATTGATGTTGATGGGGATATGCTTTATATAAGCTATATCAAGCTTGATGTGTCAAAATTAGGTAACAGTAACAGTGACCTATTACAGCTTGAAAAATCATTCTATAATATAGCCTATGTAAAATACGATATGAACACAGGAAAATCTTATGATGAAACCATAATTCCGATACCTCATAAAACAATCAGCTCTCCTATTGCATTGGATTATAATTCGGCAACAATAAATATAAATAACGAAAGTTATTTAATTTCAAGTTACACTATTGATGAAGATGAAGATTTACAAACAGGTGACGACAGAGAGCTTTATCTGCAAATTCAAAACCTAACAACCGGGCAAGCATATTTCCCGATACAAATTACAAATGACAGTATATCTAATTCATTACCTAAACTTAACAACATTAACGGTGAATTATACCTGACATGGTTGGATAACGGATATATGTTTAAAATTATGAATCTTTCAGATATGTTATCTTCAATGTTTAACGCAGATTCAAACGGAGATATGACAGACTTGATTAATGCCGATACGGTAAACAGTGCATACAAAAACGGCGGAATGACCGATGATAACAAAAATGCCGACTGGTATAAAAAGACTGCAGCTGAACTTGGTATGTCGGACGACGTATATGAAAACAGCATTTACGAAGACTTGTACAACGGTACATTTAATGTCACAAGTGCAAACTTCCAAGGTAATGACGACCTTTGCACAAGTATAGGAAACTATATTGTAACCTCTAACGGTGAAGATATTTATATTTATTACACAGAATTAAGTCAAGACAGTACAAAGAACGGTACTGAAATATACGGTGTACGTTATCAGCGCGGCACAGATAACGGTTATTGGAAGTTCGGCAATTCAGTACAAATTACCGATTTCGGTATGGTTATTGACGAACTTGACCTATATATGACTGATGATGATAAAATATCAGTTGTTTCAAACTACTACAAGCAATGGATTGATGAAAGCGATGCAGATTCACCTATGAAATACAGTGAAAACACCCTTGTAACCATTGACTTTGAACCAGTAAGTTCTCTTGAAATTAAAGGCAACAATATTATTCTTCCGTCAAAGATTTATCCGAATTATTCGGAAGATATAACATTCACTATTGCGAACACAGGTTTGCTTGACGCAAAAGGTTATGATTTAAAAGTAACGGATAAAAACGGCAATACTCTTTATGAGGACAGTTCTGACAACATAATCGAATCCGGTAATTCGATAAATGTCAGTGTACCATGGACAGTTCCGAGCAACTTGGAAAATGAAGAAGTTACAGTTACGGTAACTGAACGCGGAATTGAAAATGCAAAGCCTGTATCTGCCACAAAAGTCATTCCGTATGATACAAGACTTGATGTATCAAACTTTGAAATCAAGCACGATGATAACGGTTATTATGCGGCTGCAACGGTTACAAACAATGGTTCTAAACCGTCTGACGAAATAAACGTAACGCTAAATAATACAGCCGACAAAACTTTCGGCACTACTTCCCTACCTCAACTTGCAAGCGGTGAAAGTAAAGATATTACAGTTCCGTTTGAGATAGATAAAGCCGATTTCAACAATTTAGGATATATAGACTTTAAACTTTCAGCAGTAAGCGGTGAAAACACATCCACTGCATATACTATGTTTATCTCTAATAAACCACTTATTGCAGAAATCAACGATGGTGCTGAAAACGTTTCATTAAATGGGAAAAATGATACAACAACACTTCAAACAAAAGCTTTTCCATGGAATGATTATGCGGGTGAAGTTAAGTATTATTCAACAGATAACAGCATAGCTGTTGTTACCGATGACGGTGAAGTTATTCCACTAAGTAACGGTAATGCAAAGATATACGCATACTATCCAAAATACAGAATTGACGACAGTATTGATGTTCAAGTAACAGGTATCGAATCAGATGAGCCTACTCCTACACCAATTCCTACGTCAAAACCAAGCAGCAGTGGCGGCGGAAGTTCTGCAAAATACGGTATTGCTTCTGCAAACAAGACATATGAGAACGGAAGTATGAATATATCAAAGAAAAATGCCGCATTGGGTGAAAATGTAACCATTAATACAAAACCGAATGACGGTTATGAGGTTGATACTGTAACAGTTACTGATTCAAAGGGAAATGTAATTGAAGTTACAAAGACAGCCGACAACGAATTTTCATTCGTAATGCCGGGAAGCAAAGTAAGCGTTGACGTAACATTCAAAGAAATAAACGACTCTCCGCAAAAAACGCCTACCCCGTCCGGCAAAGACGATTGGTGGTTTGATGATGTTGCAGAAAACGAATGGTATTATGCCCCGATAAAATCCGCATATGACAACGGATTAATGAGTGGTGTAAGCGATACGGAATTTGCTCCTGACACAGACATTACAAGAGGAATGTTTATAACCGTTCTTTACAGAATTGACGGAGAAACAAAATCCGATGTTGATTATACCTTCACTGATGTAAATGAAAATGATTATTTCTCAAATGCTGTTGCTTGGGGCAGTGAGAATAATATTATTTCAGGTTACAGCGACACGGAATTTGCCCCAAATGATAATATAACTCGTGAGCAGATGGTATCGATTTTAAAGAGATTTGCAGAATATAAACAAATCGACACTTCTATAATTGATACACTCGACAGTTATTCAGATACGGAAGACATTTCCGATTATGCTGTTTCTGCTTTCCAATGGGCTTGCGGAAATGAAATTATAAGTGGTTTCACGGATAATACCCTTCGCCCTAAAGCGAATACCACTCGTGCCCAAGCCGCAGCTGTATTTAATAAAATATACAGTATAAAATAATATCACTATAAAAATGAACCGACCACCAAATCTAACAATTTGGTGGTCGGTTTTTTATGACTTTCTTTTACAATATCAGCGCTACAAAAAAACAAGTTGGTTTATCATTATTTATTATCCCCCAAGAATTAACCTCATCATGCACATTTGCCATATTTGAATCGACTGATGTTGAGATAGACTTTTTTATAATCACTCTCCATTTATATCTGTAGAGACGACAAGTTCTGTTTGCGTTTCGTAGTCCGCAATTTTAAAAAAAACATAACAGCTTTCATATTCATCTCGACCTATACGTTTTACTTCTTTGCATATACGTTCAGTTTCTAAAAGAAGCATACATATATTCACCGATATGCGTAAGAGAAAATCGACGATTTTCTCTTTTTATAAATTTTACACCCAACTCTTTTTCAAGAGATTGTATCTGCTGTGAAATTGCTGATTACGATATAAAACACTTCTCCACCGCCTCCGTAAAACTGCCTTCCTCGACAATAGTACAAAAATATTTTATTTGCCGCAATAACATATATCATTTTTAATCACTTATAATATTCAATACATCACCCTTTTTGAATTTAGCCGATACTATTTCTCCGTTTTGATTGACTGTGGCGTTTCCTAAAAATCTACATTTATCGGCAAATATTTTAGGTAATTTTATGTCAATTACAATATCTCTATCCGCCTTAAGCATTGCGATAAACTTTCCGAGTTTAATATCCCACTCCATATTTACACTTCCGCCGACAAACCGCCACATATCAATTTTGCCTTTTGACATATTATCAGGCAAAGCAGGAAGTAATTTTATAAGTTTTTCCGACGAATACAAAATCATTTCCTGTACCGCATTCACATATCCCATAAGTGCGTCAAGCTGCACGGTAGCACTGCTTTCCATTTCCAGTGAAATATCCATACGACGCCAATCGTTATGCAATGTAAAGAAGTTTTTCTGAATACACGTCTTTGCAATATCATTAAGGCACTGCATGGCGTCATTTCCACGTTCAAAACGTGCATATATTGCCGCCATATGTACAAGTGACCAACCTGTCTGTACTCCTATTTCTCTTAGGTCAACCGCCTTTTCAAATGACGAAATATTATTGCTTTCACTTGTAATTTCATCACCCGGAAATACAGGATACAGATGTGACAAATGTCTGTGATAATATCTGTCCTCAAATCTATCGTCCTGCCATTCCTTTACTGCACCGTCTTTGTTTGTCTTATATGTAGGAATTGAATTTACAATATTACGCCATATATCAAGCTTATCGTTATAGCAATCATTTTCTTCGCTTAGCTTGATAAGATTGGTGAAAAGCTCCTTTATTATGGCTAAATCTATGGTTGAATTTATTGTTGTTGTCATCGGGTGACTTTTATTTTCCTTAGGCATAAAATTTTGCGGTGTATTTTCAGGCGATACACTCGGATATATCTTTACTTTGCCGTTTTCAACAAACACTATAAAATCTTCATAAAAATCCGCCGCTGCTTTCATAAATGGCAAAATCGTACTATGCAAATACTCCTTGTCATTGGTGTACAAATAGTATCTGTAATAATGTTGTGCAAGCCAGCCCGCCGCACACGTCCAATTAAGAATTACGGGAACAATTTGATTTGGATACGGCATATTAGGAGTTGTACCTGCGGGAATAAATATTCCTCTGCAACCGTAAAGTTTCTGTGCATTTTCTCGAAAACAGTCTATTCGATTCATATAATATTCTGTAAGCGACTTACTAAGTTTCGTAAGATTTCCGACATTCGTATGCCAATAAATCATTTGAATATTTTCATTTGCCATATTATGACTCCATATCTGCCTATATTCATACGCCCACAAGCCATACATAGTAAACGGCAAGCCGTCCTCACTGCAACCGCTTATAAACAAATACCGTCCGTACCTCCATAATTTTTCTATCAATTCATTTGAAGATACACCGTCATAAGCATTTAAAAGCAGTTCTTCGTTTGATAAATTTTTATTGCCCCCAAGTATGAGATTTGCACTGTGGTATAACTTGCTATGAAATGGAATATGTCTTTTAAGATAATATTCATAATTTTCATTTTCCCTATTCAATTCATTCTCAAGATAATTTATATCAGTTTCAGAATTTATAAATACTTTTATCTTTACCAAAATTTCCGAGGCTGAATTTACTTTAACAGATTGGTCTAAACTTGATATTTTACCGTCTGTGCTCTCTATTTTCACCGCCGCACCGTAAGTAAGTCCGTCTGTGTTCACCGAAGTATATTTCAATACATTTCCCGACACACTGATTTTTCTGTATTTTTTCACATTCTCGCTTTCAAAGCAGATATTTCCTTTATCGCTTATCATATCTACTGAAAATTCAGCATTAAGCAACGGTCTTTCAGACGATATTTTAAAAATTATCATACCGTCCGCTCTTGAAACAAACAAGTCTTTTTTTATCCAACTGCCGTTTTCTTTAAATTGAGAGCTTACCTCTCCTGTTTCCATATTTATTGCTCTGAGATAATTTGAAAACCCTGTCAAATCACTGTATTTTATATTAAGTTCGGCAAGTGGCAACGGGAAATCACGTTCGTTATCATATCCACGATTTAAAAGTTCATCTGCCAAAACGCGTTGAGCCTTATGGAACTCACCATTGTCCATTTCCTGCCTTGTCTTTTTCAAGCTATCGCTTACATTCGGTAATTCCTTACATTCCTTACCCGACCACAAAGCCGAATGGGTTATTATCACACTTTCTCTTTGTACTCCGCCGTACACATTTGCACCTATATGTCCATTACCGCTCACCAAGCCCTCACGTTCAAGTGTACCATGCCAAGACGCAGGATATTTCATTGTTACGGTATGCATATTTTTATTAATCAATTTCATATATTTTCCTCCTTATTTTGATATAAAAGCCTGTTCACATATAATCAGTGTGAACAGGCTTTAAAAGAGAGAGATTACTACTTTGTTTCTACTGCAAGCGGTTTCATACTGTCAAGTGAATCCCAAGCAAATACTTTTTCGTTATCTGCTGTTGGTTCAATTACTTCATCACCGCTCTTGACATCTACAATGCTCTTGATATTCTTTAATGTTCCGTTAGGGTTATATTCCGCCGTTATAACAACACCATCTTCGGTATAAACCGTTTTCTCCTCAGGTGCAGGCACATCTGCCGAAACAACCGTTACACCAAGAAGTCCTGCAAGTACTTCACAAGAAAGACATTCAAAATCTATACTTTTAATATAATCCGGCTCGTCAAGTTCTACCGACAAAATATTTGAATGTGCCTTATCTCCCCACATTACAATCTGTCCGTCCTCTGCATAAGGAGTCTGCATATAGCATAGCCAATCGTCAATATTGTCCGGATTGGTAAGCGGAAGAACTTTCTTTTTACCGTCCTTTAGATTGAGAGTTATTCTTGCATTTTCAATACGGCTCTGCATATTATTTGTTGAAACACTAAGCATAAAGTATACCTTTGACGCACCTTTGTTTACCGGTATTGTTACCTTATCGGGTACTTCATTATACAATGATGTGAATACCGCATTATTGCCGTCATTGCCCGAAATCTTAAACGGCACTTCGTCGTCTGTTGTATATGTTTCGTTTGCATTTGGTATAGACAATGTTTCAGGTACATAAGCACTCTTGTCTTTACTTCCGTGTAATTCCCACCAACTTCTGCCACACGGTAATACTGTTCTCGGAACTTCGGTTGACCAATAGAAATACTCGTCAAATTCATCTGCCCAAGGTGTTGTGTACTCACTGTCGTGCAAAGTTCTTAAATCTTTATTAACATATTGACTTAAATCTATTGTTTCATATTTTTCGTCTTGCTTAGGTGATTGATAATAGCTTACTTCTTCTCCTATTATGTTTATATCAACAGGAAGTTTAACTGTCTGATTATCCTTTTCAACCGTAACATAAATACTGTGCCAGCCTGTTTTTTCTCCAAGTGTTACCGTTGCACTTTCTGTATCAAGTGCAGGTATTTCATTTAATACACCTTGTGGGTCTGAAATAGACTTAATTGTTCCGTTTGATGTAATTGTGTATGATGAATTTATGTCTGCTTGTTCAGCGACAGTTACAGTTGCTTTTTCGTCATTACCGTATTTAACTGTCACCGTTGCACTTGTTCCGATAGGTGTTGACACATTTACATAACCGTCTACCGTATAATCTGTTATAGCTGCACCATTTACTTTAACTTCTTCTATTTTTGAACTTCTTACAGGAATATGAAGATTGTAACTCAATGCTTGTTGCGAAGATATTTCAAATTTATCTGTACTATCTTTGTATTTGTAATCATAGCTTAAAGCGTCTGATTTTATCGAGGCATATCCCCAATCCTCAGGGAATCCAGGAGTAATGTTTACTACTTTATCAGGTACATTCATCTTTATGCCGAATATACCCTCTTGTGCCGTTCTTACATATTGTGCGGTGACATCACCAAAGTCAATATGCCCTTTGTTTGTCAAGCCTTCTCTGACAATGTGTTGTGCCGTTCCTTGTCCTGCCGCCTTAGAGTGCATAAGCGGAACAAGACACGCTCTGAACTGCTGCATACCTGCGTCACGGTCGCCGTTTTCATAGTGAGCAAGTGCATTATTTAAAACTTCTTCAAGGTAAATTCCTTTACTTGAATAGAAATTCGGCTCTCTGTTTGATGAATATTTGAAGTCAATATTATCCCAAATCTTATCTAAATCAGGCAAACTCGGAACTTCGTGCTTTGCAAAACTCATCATAGAATGAAGTTGTTCATCTGTCGCTATACCCATATCAGCCGGAGTATAAATTGATGATAAATCTGGAGCAGAATTTAATCTTTGGTATCCGAAACGCTCGATATACTCACCGAATACACCTTTATCCATATCATAAAGCATATCGTTCATATCCTTTTTAATTGCGTCGGCTTTCTTACTGTACTTTTCAGCATCCTCCGTATAACCGAATTTTTCAGCCATTCTTGCCATTTGCGAATACGCTCTCCAAGTATATGACGTCGCGATACTTCCGCCGCCACCGTTATTCCACTTATTATCTGTGTTCCATGCATCAAGCCAGTTTTCGTAAAGATTACTGTTCGGCATTTGCATATATTTATCCATAAATTCAAGGTGCTTTGCTATCATATTATAGCCGCCCTCATCTTTAAAGAAAGCGTCATCACCCGTCCAATCCCAATATTGAAGAAGTATATCAACGAATACGACATTCATATTGTATCGACCGTCCTTAGTCGGATAAGCCCATATACGTCCGTCCGCTTCTTGATTTTTCATATACTCCTTAGCGTTCGACTTTATCCAGTCGTTTCTACCTATGTCAACGAAACTGTATGCTCCTCGCCAACCGCCTTGACCGTTATGATAACCAATCGCACTGTGACATATTGACGGTGATGACCAAAGCGAATCAACCGCCATTACCATAGATGTCAATGCAGAATTTATATACGGATCAGGTGTATCGACAGACATCTTTGTTGATACTTCCTTAAAATACTCGATACCGTTTTCAAAAATCTCCTCCGGCTCTGTCTGATACTGTGTAACATAATCATCGACACCATAAGTTGTCATAAGCATATATACTGTGTTTTCTTTATTTCCGTCAGTTGTTCCGACCACCATAGGATATGTTGTGTCGGTTGATGCTAACAGTGCGTCAACGCCGTTAGCGTATTTGCTTGCGTCCTTTGTTGTGTAGTGCATATCAATGTTTGATGTACCCGTAATATCGGTAGGTACTGTAACGTTATTTAATGCACTGTCTTTTGTTGTTACAGAACCGTTGTTTCCGATAACGAACATATTATTGTCTACTGAAATTGTTCTGCCTTGTGTGTTGGTGTAATCAAATTCAAGTTTATTGCCGTTTCCCTCAGTAGGCTCAGACGCATTTATACTGCCTTGTCCTGCAGTTGCAACAACTAATTTGTCTGTCAATTCGTCAGGAAGTTCCGCTTTTACAAGCATTGCGTCTGTTTCGTTTGAACGTGTGAATGTAAGTTTAATTTCACCCTCAAATGATGAATCTGTTATTGTGTATTCTTCGTGACCATAGGTATAACGTGATGTGATATTTTCCATTTTATCAAGCCATTTGCCGCCCTTAATGCCTAAGAACATATGTCCGAACAGTTTAATAGTTCCCGCACTTGAAAGCGCAAGCTTTGGCTGGTCGCCCATATAATACACATAGTTAAATGAAGCATTTCCGTTACCTAAATCGTGCATATGAGGATAATATATAGGACGTGTATAATTTGTTGTGCCGTTGTCTATTTCATAACCGCCGTCAATCGGCTTATACATAAATTGATTTTTAACAACTGTAACACGCATTGTATCTTTGACTTCATCTATGAAAGCCGTAACAGTAATTGTCTGTTCTTTTGCGTCCGCTGAAACCGTTACAACATCATTGCTGATAGAAATTCCCGTATTGTCATATGTATCCATTTTCCATGAACAATCCGCATTTTCGATTACTTTATTATGTTGGTCATAAACCTTTGCGGAATATTTGAAATCTGCCGTATTTTCTTTAGGTATTTCTATTGAATAATCGCCATCAATTTCAATCTTTTGAGCAACAGGATTATATAGTTTTACCGTCTTTTCGTCACCGAAACTTCCGTGGGATGCTATAAGAGTGATTTCTCCGTCTTTCGCACTATTGTCAATAACAAGTGTTCCGTTCGAAATTGATACTCCGTCATAACTTTCTTTTAGTGATACATCTACATTAATACCCGAAACAACTCCGCCGTATTCATCTGTTACAATAATCGGTACATTGATATTTTTACTTTCATTTGACGGTATTGCAATATATTCAGGCATATCGCCTATCTTAATACTTTCAATGTTGCCCTCAACACTTGCCTTAAATGTCGCATTTATTGTTACCGCTTGATTTGGCATGGTAAAAGTATATGTATCGTCACCGTTATTTGAAACTTCAATATCCGCACCGTTTGTGCCTGTTACGCTGATAGTATCCACTTCAAAGTTTTTATTAAGCGGTGTTGCGGTTATTGTTACAATATCGTCTTCCGTTGCCTGTTCTTTGTCAACGGTAACTGTTCCGTTCAATATATTATCGCTGACTTTCACCGCATATTGCTGTGCTATTTCTTCAAAAGCAATTTTTGTATATGTAATCGGAGATGTTGTGCCGGTTGAACGTATTCTGTAATATTTATTTGCCTCAACGTAGAACGAAGTCGTGCCGCCCACTATCTTTGCAGTATTATCAGAACCGTAACCCGACGCCGCACTGTCTGATGACGCATACCATATATTTGCGTTTGCATATACGGTAAGAGTTCCTTGCTTTGAACTGTAGAAATAAATATGTGCTCCGTTTCCGGGTGCAACAAGTCCGTCTGATGAAATTGTTGCCTTGTTGTTTGCCTTACCGATAGCCGTGTCATCTCTGCTTAAATTGAATGACAACATTCCGTCCTTCGGTGCTGTTATGTTCTTTGTGTACTCGGTAGAAATATCTTCTCCGACAGTAAGTGTGGTACAGTTGTTTCTTGCCGAGCCACCCTCAGGAGTAACATAACCGCTTGCCTCGCCGCAGTCTGTCAAATTCCATATGTAGCTTGCAAGCTCCGCCGCAGATGATGTAATATATAGCCCGCTAAAACTACTTATGCTCATCACCGCCGCTAAAGCTAAACCGATAATTCTTTTTAGTTTCATATTACTCTCCTCCTGGTAATCTTTATCTTTAATTGTATTATACAGTATTCAATCATATTTGTATATGTTCTAATACTGCATTTTTTATGATAAATTCACGCAAAAAGCTATTGATTTGGAATTAGTAATATGATATTATTTAAACTATGAGGTGAACAAAATGGATACAAATATAAAATATTCTTCGTTTGAAAATAAATTTGAGGTTATACATAGGAATGAAAAGCCGACATATCTTATGCCTCCGCATACACATAATGCAATCGAAATATATCTGAGCATATCATCACTGCCAAACATATTGCTCGGTTCAAACGTAATGCCTATCAAAGAAAATACATTACTTATAATTCCGTCATACTGTGTACATCAGTTCACGCAACTGTTGGATTGTGAATATGAAAGATATATTATAACTGTAAGTGCGTCATGGCTTGAACATTTCATGGTCGACAATCCGAGATACAAATATCTCACGGACACCAAACACCCTCTTGTAATCTCTCCCGACAAATCTCAAATATCGTTGCTTATCAATCGTATAAATAAGTTTGCCGAATGTAAAAATGACGATACTTTTTCGGAAATGTCGGTTTTGTTTGAGATATTAAAAACAGTGGACGATTTGGTACATACATCAAATTTGAATGAAAACAAAATAAACGATAAGCACACAACAGGTACACGAAAAACGGTTGAACAGATTATTGAGTATATTGACGCTCATCTTACAGAAAATATACGCCTCGGAGAAATCGCCGAACAATTTTATCTGACACCAAACCATGTATCAAGAATTTTCAAGCAATATACTAACACACAAATTAGTAATTACATAACTTTGCAGCGTATAACAATGGCAAAAAAGCTGTTCCGTGACGGTGCGTCAGTTACAGACGCACAAATCGCGACAGGGTATTCAAGCTATGAACATTTCTTCCGTACATTTAAAAAGCACGTCGGTATAACCCCGAAAGAATATAGAGATAAATATTATAAATAATCGAGTATTCTTCAAGTTTTGTGTAAATACAAAATAGTGCAGAAAAATTTATTTAAGTGGACGGAATTAAATTCCGTCCGCTTTTACGTTGTCAGAAAAATCAGCAATTGTCAATAGCTGATTCTATCAGCGAAGAATATCTCCAACTGAGAATGAATCTCGCCCCAATCACGACGTCGACCTGTCCATTTTTTCGTGATGTCCATCATTGCAAGGTACAGCATCTTAAACAAGCTATCAGCCACAGGGGAATTCTGCATAAGTGCTTTTTTCGTTCCTTTCGTGCAATTTCTTCCGATGTTCTTTTTCTTCGTGGCATAATCAAAAACCTCCATTTGGTGTATTTCTATTCTACACCATAATGAAGGCTTTCATAATACTTGAAATTGACTCTTGTTATCCCGAATAAATCCGGCTATCTTAAGACAGTCCGACTTTCTCTTTATTTAATTGAATTCTTTGATTATCAATCATTTCAAATAATTTTTCAATCCGACTTTTTTCTTTCCACCTCCGAGTCATTGCTGAATCATGACAATTTATATAGTATATCACATCGTAAAAATTATTTGAAACAAGTTTTTGCTTATGATAACCGTCAATGCACTTTTTATGAGCATTTAAAGGTTCACCGCATCTTGATCTGTAATTTTCATGATGAAGTTCTTTTACTTCATCACCTTTCAAATATACAATCCATCTTCCAAACGGTGTTTTTATAAACACTGCGTCATTCGTAACACTGTACTCTAAATTAAACATATCACATATTTTATTCATATTTTCAATAGTAAGCGGCAAATCTCTAATATCTTTTATACTATACTTTCTCTTTATTTTAATATTTGTTTTCCAATGAAACCTATTCCAATCATTTTCACAACCGCATACCTTACACACTTTATTTCCTTGAAAAATCACGTCCTTACTCGATTTGATCAATTCACTGTCGGCATATCGACAATTTCCGTTATGTACCTTATGAGTTCTTGGATTTAAGTAACACGTTTCTTGTTCTGTTAATTTTCGATATTCACCATAACACTTACAAAACAATAAGTATAAGTAGTTTACATCGTGTTTTGAATAATGCAAATAATTCTTTTGATATTTAATTCCCGCTTGTTTTAACGACTTTTCAAAACCAATAACTTTTTTGCCGTCACAGGCAATTTGCATAAGAAGTTGTTGCAGTATAATCACTCTGTGTCTTGGCATTGATATTCCGTATTTATCCATTCTTCTCTTTAATAATTCATAAGTTTCGTTTGTCCACACAACAATATACTTATAGTTTTGAAAAGATATGTTCATATTTTTTAATACTGTTTCCTCACTTTTTGACTTCATAATAGCGTCAAGCGGGTAATGAGATACAGTAAAAGTGTTCGGATTAAAACATTCCCTGTTACTTAATCTAATTGATTTAGAAAATGTTCTTTTTATATTCAAATTTGCGTCTGCTGCAACTATTCCTATTTGAACAGGTTCTCTTTCCTCTATATCTGTTGTTTTAGGTGCTTGATTCCATTCAATATCCAAAAACAGATATTCAAATTTTACATTTGCCATAATCATCAATCCTTATCAAAATCGTAATTATCGTTTCCATTACTCCTCATAATGATTATATCCGCCCAAGAAACTTTTTTCGCTGTGGTGTTTTTTATGACCATTATTGTCGTATGTATTAACACCTCCAAATAGACCTGGACTGCTGTATCCGGTTTTATGTCCGTTGTTGTCATAGTGATTCATACCACAAAAAAATCCGGGACTGCTATGCCCTACCTTATGTCCGTTTGCATCATAATTATTCATTCCTCCAAAAAATCCCGGTCGGCTTTCTCCTACCTTTTTTCCACTTGCGTCATAATGGTTTATTGTACCGAAAAATCCCGGTCTGCTGTAGCCATCTTTTTTCATAATTAATCACTCCTTTTATTATTCACATGGTTTCTGTGTTTTCTGTAATTAGCTTAAATGACAAAGTGAAATAAGGGTAAATATATACTATCTTCTTCACAAAGCCAAATAAGAGTAAAATAACGGCTTTACAGAGTGTATATCTTTCCGAAAAGCCGGATTTTAATATATTTCACTGCCGTTTTTGCATAGCAAAACAGACAGATTGAAATCTCGTTTTGTCAAAGTGAATGCAACCTGCCTTGGTAAAAAATATGTTACGGTCACTATCTGCTATTGTTTTACGTTATCTTTTCAACAGATCCGATGTTAAGCGGATCTCATCTGCCGGTATAAGGTGCAACCCCATTAATTCCATTAACCGAAGTATGCTTTTGTCGGCAGTTGCTTCATAGGGCGATTTGTTGCCTAACGATTCCCGGCGAATACTGTTTATGTTATTCATCAATACGATAATATCCTCTTGCGTATATGGATTTAATGTTTTGCCTTTCGGCAGCACATAGCGAATAAATTCATGATTTTTCTCAATTTGTGGCTTTTGCCAAGATGCCTGAGGATCGCAGTAAAAAACTTTGGTTCTCTTTTTACCGTCATCGGTGGTCTCTAGTTCTCTTGTATGCTTGAATCCACTTCCATTATCAGTAAGAATAACCGGAAATATCTTATGGAATTCTTCAAGTCCTAAAAGCCCTGTCAGCATATCAAACTGCTCTACCACCGTATCTGCCTTGCCATCACGCATCAGAAACATCAACATCATATTGGTATTGCAGAAATGAAGAGTTAAAAGACGCTTTCCTTGTTCCCGGCAACCCTTGACCGTATCCATTTGGATAACAGGCATATCAGGATTCTTTTCCATATATTTCAGATAATCATCATAGCCTCTGTTTTTACGAAATTCCTGATTCAAAAAGCCTTCGGGTATTTCTTTTTTCTTTCGTCTCGGTTTGTAGGCAACCTTTCGTCTAAGGTCAATGTTTCCCACGCTTAAAACACCTTGATCAATGTAACGATAAAGAGTTCTCTGTGAAATACCAAGTTCTTCACCATGCTCTGACCATATATGTGTCAGCGGTTGTCCTTTCAAAATCAGCGGTGAAACCAATTTATCAAGTTTTTCGAGTTCTTTACCTCTTGTTTGTATTTTGCTTCTGGAATCTGAATATCTACGTTTTGCCATTGCATCGGCTTGCTGTGCGATATAGTATGCCCGATCTGCTTTGCACTTTCTTCGGCGAACACAGGTATTACAAACATACGGCGGTTTTAAGAGAATTGAGCATGGGGTATTGTTGTATCTTGAACAAAGATCTCTGCAATCGTATTCACGACAAGCTACACAACGTTTGGAACATTCCTTTACCCCACACAAACTTTTTGTTTTACATTCTCCTGCAAAACAACAGTCTTTTCCGCACGGATGCTCTCCCAAAGCAAACGTCCTGTTGAGTCGGATTTCTCTTGAAACACTCCCCGGCGTTTTTCCGATTTTCTTTGCAATTTGACTTAGTTTTAACTTTTGGTAAATTCCACATTCAATAACTATCCTTTCAGCTAATGTTAAACGATTCATATTTTCCTGCTTTCCGCAGACAGTAACCGTTCATATTGTATCATATCTGTCGCAAAACTTGACCAAACGCTGATGAAAATGCTCTTTTTTTCACCAAAGGCAATGAAAACTCAAAAATATCTATATATACCACACTATTTTGTCAAGGTGAGCTTAGGGTATTTTTCGATTTTTACCCCCAAAAGCCCAAACTTCACTTTGACAATTTAGCCGCTTTGTAATTAGATTATAATATATACATAGTCCAATAATACGGACTTTTCTCTCTTCACAATCAATAAGTTATTGTACAGTCTTGAAAAAGCAATAATTTTAAGATATAATTTAGACTGAACAGATTTGCAAAAAGGAGCGTAGAATTATGAATAAATGCAAAACGTACATAGCAATAGACTTAAAATCTTTCTACGCGTCCGTTGAATGCAGAGAAAGAAACCGTGATCCGCTAACCACAAATCTTGTTGTAGCTGATCCGAGCCGAACAGAGAAAACAATCTGTCTTGCCGTATCTCCGTCACTAAAAAAATACGGATTATCGGGACGAGCAAGATTATTTGAAGTCATACAAAAAGTCAATGCTGCAAATAATATACGAAAACTAAAAGCACCAAACAAAGTCTTTTGCGGTTCTTCTGATGACAGTACTGAACTTCAGAAAAATCCGTCACTCAAGATAGATTACATAATTGCTCCACCGCGTATGGCACGCTATATGGAATACAGTACAAAGATTTATAATATCTATCTTAAATACATCGCACCCGAAGATATTCACATTTATTCGATTGATGAAGTATTTATAGATGTAACGCATTACCTTTCGACATACAATATGACCGCTCGTGAACTTGCAATGACAATGATACAAGATATTTTAGATACAACAGGAATAACCGCAACAGCCGGAATCGGAACAAATATGTATCTTTGTAAAATAGCAATGGACATAGTCGCAAAACACATTGAACCGGATAAAAACGGTGTACGAATTGCCGAACTTGACGAAATGTCATACCGCAGATTATTATGGAATCACAAACCTCTTACCGATTTTTGGCGTGTCGGTCGTGGTTATTCAAAGAAATTAGAAAAAATCGGACTGTACACTATGGGTGACATAGCCAGATGTTCTATCGGTAAATCGACTGATTACTATAATGAAGAACTGTTATACAAGCTTTTCGGTATAAACGCCGAACTGCTTATCGACCATGCCTGGGGTTACGAACCTTGCACAATGGAAGATGTCAAAGCATACAAACCCGAAACAAACAGCATATCCTCGGGACAAGTATTACATTGTCCATATGAATTTGACAAAGCAAGATTAGTTGTAAAAGAAATGATTGACCTTATGGCACTTGACTTGGTGGATAAAGGACTTGTAACAAGCCAAATCGTGCTTACAATCGGCTATGATATTGAAAATATGACAGATAAAAACAGAAGTCAGAGTTATAAAGGCACAGTTACAACGAACTATTACGGTAAAAAAGTTCCGAAGCCTGCTCACGGAACAACAAATCTTCCAAAGCAAACATCGTCTACTACACTTATCACAAATGCAGTTATGGAATTGTACGATAAAATTGTAAACAAGAAATTGCTTATCAGAAGAATTAATATTGTGGCTAACAAACTTGTCGATGAACGCAGTGTAAAAAACGCAAACAAATATGAACAGCTTGACCTTTTTACCGACTACGAGGATTTAAAGAAGCAACGAGAAAAAGAAAATGCCGAATCAGAGCGAGAAAAACGTATGCAGAATACAATACTTGATATTAAAAAGAAATTCGGCAAAAATGCCATTCTTAAAGGAATGAATCTTCAAAAAGGTGCAACTGCCAAAGACCGCAACAATCAAATAGGCGGTCACAAGGCATAATTTTTAAGGAGGATTACCATATGGAAAACATTAGTCATAAATATGATGACATAATCAATCTGCCCCACCATGTTTCAAAAAAGCACCCACCAATGTCGCTTCATGACCGTGCGGCACAGTTTTCACCGTTTGCAGCTCTTACGGGACACAAAGCGGCAATTAATGAAGCCGCCCGTTTGACTGATAAAAAGCAAATATTAAGCGAAGATGTCATTGCCAAGCTCAATGAACAGTTAAATTTAATTAAAGAGAATATCGGTACAAATCCAATCGTGACAATAACATACTTTGTTCCCGATGATAAAAAATCAGGCGGTGCATACATATCCCATACCGGTGTTGTAAAGAAAATAGACGAATACAATCACACTGTTATTATGACCGATAAAACAGTTATTCCAATCGAGCAAATTAGCGAAATGCAAAGCGATATTTTCAGCGAAATATATTAATGATTTTGCAATTTATGCGATGAAGAGTAAATCGGCAGTGATACAAAAATTAACAATGCCGTTGTTGACAAGTTGATAGGATATGCCGACATAATATCATTGAAATTTCTGTGCATAAAAAATACCGTGTATATCCATAAAATTCTTACACCACACACCTATAACGCTAAAGTACAGACATAGCCTCGGATTATCAGCATAAAATAGTCCAAGAATATGTCCACACCTCCGCCCCGTCTAACTTTTTGGGGTCACCTCAGCAAACTACTTTAATATGATTTCAAATCATTATAAGTATCCACCATTTCTCAACATTCTTAATTTTTTAATGTATCATACAAAAGTCTATAATGTCAAGTATTTTCTTAAACCAACATTTGTATCTACTCCAAACTTCGTTACTGTAAAAATTTCTTTACGTAAGTTAATTTAAGTGGTGTAACGTCATAACACATTGTATCGCTTAGAGCGAACTCTAAGTTAATACCTGCTTAAAAAATTTTGGAAATTTATTATTCATAATTTATAACATTATTCAACAGATTATAGTTGTTTTTTCTTTTTCTGTATGATATAATTATAGAAAAGGAGTTGTTTTATATGAAATCACACAATAAAAAATGTATTATTTATTTTATAACAGGTGCAATGATTTTTGGAACTGTTGGTGCTTTTGCAGGTCAATATATTGCTACAGAAAATACTTTTCCTGTTCAATTAAACGGCAAAGATGTTGCTGTTGACGGATATAATATTGATGGCAGTACATATTTTAAACTTCGTGATATTGCAAATGTCATCGGCGGTTTTGATGTTGATTTTTCCGATAATACCATACAACTATCCAAAGATGGATATGAGTATACTAAATCAAACTATTCATATATAGATAAAGATTATAACTTTAGTCTTGAAATACCTCATGAAATACAAAATAAATACGTTATTACAACTGACACTAACTCAAACGACTACCTAAAAGTAATCAGATTTTACGAAAAGAACAATTATGAATATCCAATAGATGGCGAATACCATGTAGGAACTGTCTTTAATATTTACATTTGCGACAAAAATAATATGTCAAGTGATATGGAAACATATGGTGATTTTCTACGAGATATTTCGACAAAAGATAATTTGTATGTATTTTGTTCAGGCCCATTTGACGTACAGAGCAAAGAAGAATTTGTAAATGATTATGTAGAGTTAAATAATTATAGAGATACTATCTTAGATTCATTCAAATGGTTAAATTAATTGATAAATTTATAAAAAACAAGAGTAGACAAAATCATAAAGATTTTGTCTACTCTTTAATATTATCTCCAAACTTCTTCTGCGATTTCTTTTACAAGTTGCAATTTTGCCCACTGTTCTTTTTCTGTAAGTTTATTACCTATTTCGCATGACGCAAAACCGCATTGTGGACTCAGGCACAATCTGTCAAGAGAAATATATTTTTGTGCCTCTTTTATTCTCGCGATTACATCAGCTTTATTTTCAAGTTTCGGTGACTTTGTTGTTATAAGTCCCAACACGACTTTCTTATCGCCGTTGACGTGTGCCAAAGGCTCAAAGCCTCCCGAACGCTCGTCATCAAACTCAAGATAATACGCGTCTACATTTTCCTTTTCAAACAATACCTCTGCAACCGAATCATATGCACCTGCACTTGCGTATGTTGAATGGAAGTTACCTCTGCAAACGTGAGTAGTAATTGTCATATCGCTCGGTTTGTCCTCTATTGCAAGGTTATTGATTTCTACCAAAAGTTCTTGAATATCCCTCAATCCTTTTTTATCCGTACCGAACAATTCTTCCGCTCTCGGATCTACAAGCATTCCCCATGAGCAGTCGTCAAGCTGTAAATTACGACAGCCTGCATCATACAAATCCGCGATTACCTTTTTATATCCGTTTGCAATATCATCTGCCAACTTATGAGTGCTGTCATAATACTTTGACGTGTTTTCCAACGCAAACGGCATTATCATTTGTTCAATAAACTGTGCCGGTGCGGGAATTGTCTGCTTTGCAACAGTATTTTCATCTTCAAATTGCTTTACAAATTTAAAATGCTCCACGAAAGGATGTACTTTTGAAAGTCCTACTTTTCCGCAAAGGTATGTATCATCAATCATTGCGTCTTCGCCGTGAAACGGTAAACCCGTTTTTGTTTTCTCATGTGCAACGCCGTCAAATCCCCACATAAAATCCAAGTGCCATGTCGCACGTCTGAATTCTCCGTCCGTAATGACGTGATAGCCTAATTCTTTTTGTTTATTGATAAGTCTTTCGATTTCCTTATCTTCAACAGCTTTTAATTCGTCAGCCGAAATTTTTCCGTTTTCAAAACCCTCCCTTGCCACTTTTAAATTTGCAGGTCTTAAAAAGCTACCTACAAAGTCATATCTGAATGGTATTTGTTTGCTCATTTCTTCTACCTCCTGTGTTTTAATTTACATTAAGTATAACAGAAAATACGGAAATAGAAAAATATATATTATCATCATTTATCCATAGCTTTAATCTATTGATAAATGATTTTTCAATACATTCAAATATGAAACTCCGTATCGGCTAAGAACAGAATTTTTTCGTGTTAAAATTCCGATACGCATACTGCAATCTGATTTTAACGGCTTTGAAATAATGTTTTCACCGTTTAATTCCGTATCTATAATACCCGAACAAACCGTAAAACCGTTAAGGCCGATAAGCAGATTAAATAATGTTGCTCTGTCACGCACCATAATATTTTTAGGAAATTCAAGCGAGCTCAAAAATTCCTCCGAAAAGTAAAATGAATTGTGTTTTCCCTGTTCAAACACCAAATACGGATACGGCATTAAGTCTTGAATTGTTATTTCATCTTTGTCTGCAAGAGGGTGATTGTTTGATATAAAAACATGCGGTTTTGCAACATATAATTCTTCAAAATTTAAGTCATTTTTATTAATAAGTTTGCTCAAAACTGCCTCATTATGCTCACTCAAATACAATATTCCTATTTCACTTCGTCCGACTGCCACATCGTCTATAATTTCATACGTCTGTGTTTCACGCAAAATAAAGCTGTATGCGTCCGCATCATATTCCCTTATAACGTCCACAAACGCATTAACCGCAAATGAATAGTGCTGACATGAAACAGAAAATCTCGGTTTCTGATTTCTCTCACCTTTAAAATGCTCTGTCATAACGTCCGTCTGCTCCAAAATCTGACGTGCATATGAAAGCAACGTTTCTCCGTCCCTTGTAAGCTCTACACCCTTATTGGAACGAATGAATGCCGTTATTCCCATTTCTTCTTCAATATTGTGAATTGCAGAGGTAAGGCTCGGCTGTGCTATAAATAACTTTTCAGCCGCCTCCGTTATATTGCCACACTCCGCTACCGTTACTATGTATTTTAATTGTTGCAGTGTCATTGTATATCCCTCATTCTATACTGAATATGTTTATTATATCATATTCACGTAAAAATACAATAAGAGTCTATCATAAAGATAAACTCTTATTAAAACCATTATTTATATAATCTCATAAATACCGATGCGGCTTGTGCTCTTGTTGTACCGGATTTAGGATTAAAGTTTCCGTTTTCGTCACCTGTCATTATTCCTGCACAATATGCCCACTTAACAGAATCAGTCGCATAATCCGCAATATCTTTCACATCAGAATATGTAATTTCATCACTGTCTAAATTATATTCCTTAGTTTTTGCATAGCGATATAATATAGCTGCCATTTGTTCACGAGTTATATCACTGTTAGGATCAAATTCCGTTTCTGTTTTTCCGCTTATAATATCATTGTTATAAGCCCATAAAACAGCTTTAGCATACCAAGAATCATCAGATACATCACTGAAATTCAATTCACCGTCTGCTGTCGGTTCATTTTCTATACGATACAATGCCGAAACGAACATTGCACGGGTTAATGTAATGTCAGGAGCAAATTCACTGTCGCTTACACCTGTCATAAAACCTTTGTCATACGCATATTTGACAGCTTGATAGAACCACATATTTTCCGTTACATCAGTAAACCACACTGTTTGAGTAGTATCCTTTTCAGGTGCAGTCGTAGGTATAACAGTAGGTGCTGTTGTCGGTTTTGCTGTTGATGTACTGCCACCCGAACCGGAACCACCGCTTTGAGGCTGTTTTGTGGCAGTCGGAGTGACTGTCGAAGTCGGTTTAGGTGTTGAATCTGTATCTTTTGCATCTAACCACCTATTATAAAGTGAACCGTCACCTGTTTTATCCGATTCACTCCAATCGGCAACTTCTTGACGGTAATCGTCAACGTAATGCCATACGATTTCTTCATCACCAATCAATTTATACTCATTCAATCCCAATGAAGGGTGACTGCCGTTTACAGTATACATCCAACCGGAATATTTACCGTTTGTAAATTCACCGAGCCAATATCCTTCCGGTGATTGAATTGTACTGATATATCCGTTTTCCCAACCACGATATTTTAAGCCGTTATCGTCAAGTGCTTGTTTGAATACATCTCCCACTGTACTTCCTAATTTTACTTCATACTCTTTTTCAGGAATCCATGTTTGATATGTATTCTTCGTATCTTTTGTCAAGACAAAGTCACTTCCGAGATTTTCTTCGCCGATAAGTCTGAAACTTACATTTATCTTTTCAACATTATCAGGATTTTCTTCTACATTCATCAATACAGCCACATATGTATAAGGACTTGATTTTGCATACAAATATGCCTGACCTATTCCATGTCCGACTGCAACGCCGTTTTCTATTGAAACAATGTTTTCGTCACTGCTCTTTACTTCTGAATTTGACGAAACATTTGCAGTACCGTTTACAATTATATCGCTGTTATCTACTTGCAAATTAACTGTTTCGGCAGAATATTTGTCTAATTCTGCTTTTGTGATTGCATTGATACCGTCAATATCACCTTTACAGCTGTCGTTTGCATTATTTTTATCGTCACTCAACCAATAATTTTCGCAAACAACGCTGTTTATATCATAATTTGAATTAACATCACCCAAAACACCGCATTTGCTCTTTCCGCCATTGTAATTATATCTTGTATAACACTTACCGCTTTCGTCCTGATAATAACCGCAGATGCCTGCTGACGTTTTAGCTGTTACAGTTCCGTAGTTATTTGAGAAATCAACAGCTGATTCCCCTAAAACTGTCGAACTGTAATTACGTCCGACAATACCGCCGGCATAGTTTTCACCGTTTACATCACCTGTATTTTCGCAGAAATATACCAAGCCGTTTATAAGTTCACCGACTATACCACCGCCGTATGAACCTTGTGCTGTGATATTACCGCTGTTTTGACAATCTTTGATACCGCTTTTTTTATAACACCCTGACGCACGACCTGCAATACCGCCCGTCATACTTCCCGACACCTCTGCCGTATTAGCACAATTTTCTATTTTACCGCAGCTATAATTTTCAGCTACAATTCCTCCAACGTCATATTTACCGCTTATTGCACCGTTATTGACACATTCGGAAATTTCTCCGTTTACGGATAAGTCTGCATAATCATCAATAAACAATAGCGCCTGACCTTTGCCGTTTCTGTTTTCTATCGTAATACCGCCGACATTACCGCTGTTCGATAAGTCACCGTTATTTTCAGATTTTCTTACAGTACCGTAATTTTCGCCGACTATTCCCGACTTACTGTTACCGGCAGATGTCATATTGCTGTTATTCACACAACCTGTTACAATTCCGTAATTTTCGCCGACTATTCCTGCAAGATATGTTACGTTTGAGGCGGTAAATCCGAAATCAGCGCTGTTAGTACAATTTTCTATTGTACCAAGATTTATTCCGGCTAAAGCTGCAATTTTTCTTACGTTATTATGAGCTGTCAATCTGTTAGTGGAATCTATATTAAGATTTTTAACAACACCATTCTTACCTATATATGAGAACAATCCGAAATAATTGTTTTCGGCATACAGAATCGCGTTCTTTACAGAAAAACCGTTTCCGTCAAACACGCCTTCAAATGCACGATTCTTCTCGGACTCCCACCATTCTCCGTTATCGTTTGACTTTAATCCCTCCCAATAACCGATTGAACTAAATTCTTTGCTATCGCTTAAATCAATATCGCTTGAAAGTTTAAAATATACACCTTTATATGAATTTCCGTCTGCAACTCTTTCCGAAAGAATGTTCATATCTTCCAACGATTTTATAATATACGGTTCTTCTTCCGTACCTTTACCGCTCCATTTAGGTTCTGAAACTTTTACGGAAACAGCACTTGATATTCCGCCAATTTCACATTTAACAGTTATATCCTTTGCATTGCCAAGCTTAGCGGAATCTATAATAATACTTGCATTTAGTGTCCCTACGCCATTTGTAATTGTAATATCGCCGCTTTGTTCAACTGTAACGGCACTGTTGTCACTGCTCCATTTTGCAGTTATATTTTTGTTTAAATTCTTACCGTATATCTTTGCTGTAAATGTATGAGAAGTATCTGTTTCAAGACTTTCGCCCGATGATACAAGATTTATCGAAATAATTTTGCTTTCCTTGTATTCGTTATTAAGTACCGGATATTTACTTCCAACATAAAATATCGGTGCTACTTCTACTGTTTTGCCGTCAACTTCTTGTTCTTTAACACACCACAAATCATACACAAATGCGTCGCTTTGCATATATTCGTCTGTTCTGCCTGTGGCAATATTCGTGTTTGTTGATGCATTTTCGCCATACGGCATTTTATCGCCGATAATTCTGTAATATAAATTTTCTGCCGATACACCGTTTGTAAATGCTCCGAATAATGTACCTGCTTTTTTTGCTTTTACTGTCCCCGTTGCGTAACAATTTGTCACTTTACTGCCGCTTAAAAGCTGTCCTACCAGTCCGCCGACATATTCATCTGCCAAAACAGCAGTATTTGAATAGCAATTTTCTATTTTAGTGTCCCTTGCTATACCGACAATACCGCCTCCAATATCTTCACCGCTTACAAGTCCGTCTACTCCAAGCAATGTAATTTCTGCATTTGCGGTATATCCGAATAATCCGCTTACTTTTTGATTTTCGGTATTTAGTTTTACTTCATATCCGTTACCGTTAAAATGACCCGAAAATGCTTTATCTTCCGCATTGCCTGTTGAAGTCCAATACTTTTCTGTTAAATCAATATTATTATTTAATTCAAAGTATACGTCTTTATATGATTCACCTTCATTTACATTTTTCGCAAGTAATGCAAGTTCGGACGCTGTTTTTATAACATACGGATTTTCTTTACTTCCGTTTCCGCTGTCAAATGTTTCAGCCACATTGTCTGACCATTTTCCTTGTGATGAATATGACGGTATTTTCTCTTCAATTTTAGGTGTTGAAGCAGGTGTTACTGACGGTGTAGGTTTTGTCGGTGTATCTATATCATCGGCACCGTTTACCTCCCATGCCAAAACAGGAAATTTATCCGATTTCACAAACGCACTGCCTAAAGTTTCAGCCATATCTGCAAGCTGATTTTCCGTTTTCACTTCAAGTCCTGTACCCGAATTTTCCGCATACGGCATAGGTGCGGTATCTTTAAGAAAATAGCAGTTTTTAACCGAATATCCGCTTACTGTATATCCCAGTATTCCGCCGTTGGTGTTGTTTTGCGATGAAATTTTACCGCTGTTATATGAATTTGAAATATCACAGTTGTATGATTTACCAGAAATACCACCCGAATATGCTGACGCACTTACTTCACCGCTGTTATAACAACTGTCAAGAAGTATACTGCCCTCGTAATTGTAACCGACAATACCGCCGGCATATCCGCTGGTTGCAGTTACAGAGGCTTTATTTGTACATTCTTTTACAGTTCCCGAACTGTAAGCGGAAATACCGCCAACTTCATCCTTACCTGTAATAGTTCCCTTATTCTCACACTGAGTTATAACACAGCTTGTAACCGTTTTATTAACCGCACCGTTATAACCTACTATACCGCCGACTTTGTTTTCTCCTTTTATTTCGGCATAGTTGATACAATGAGATATTAAACCGTAGTTCACGGCACATATACCTGCCGCAATTCCATATGTATCATTCGTGTTTTCTATATTTCCGTATACAGAAATATTTTTAATTACCGCATTTTCTTCCGTAACTCCGAACAGTGCCGAAAGATAGCTGTCCGAAGATATATTTATGCCCTTTATACTGTAATCTTGACCGTCAAAATTACCGTTAAAAGCATTGCCTTGGTATTTATTTGATATGTATTTATCAGATACGCCTATCGGCGTCCAATCCTTGCCTGATAGGTCTATATCATTTTTCAATACAAAATATTTGTCTGACATATCATTGCCCTTTTCTACTTCATACGAAAGCAAAGCAAGTTCTTCTGTGTTTGCAATGATATACGGATTATCTTTATCGCCGTTACCGCCGTCAAATTCTTCGGCACGATAGTCTATCCAGTAATTTGACGTATCCGTTACAATCTGCTTTTCAATTCCGTTTACCGAAATTTTAAGCGTCTTTTCGGCATTTACTTTGTCAAATGTGATGTCTATAGCTGTTTTTTCGTCTGATATGTATTGAGATAACTGAACATTTTTAAGTTCAACTGCTTTCTCGTCAACAAATGATTTTATTTCAAAATCATTTAACGTAAGATTTGTTCCTACAAGTTTTTTGTTTAACAATACAGTTATCTTACCGTTTTCGATATTAATGCTTTCAATATCAAATGTTTCGTCTTCCCCTGTCGGCGCATTGCTCCAATCAATAACAGGAAGATTATCACTGTCTGTAAATGCGTCTGACAAATCACTTGCCGAAACAGTATCAACGGCATATACCGTACTTATATCACCGCCGTTTTCAAGTGCCACAAGTTTAGTGCTATCACCTATGTTATACAAGTTATTTGCTGTCGCATTTTTCATTGAACCGATTAGTTGATATTCCGTATGAGTATTCACTTCACCGCTGTTGTACGCATTTTCTATCGTACCGCCAAGCTTGTATCCTACTAATCCGCCACTGTAATTGTAACCGATTACCTTACCGGCATTATATACGTTAGTTATGTCACAATCATAGTTGCAACCGATAATACCTCCGAAATAATTACCGTCTTCATTACCTATTTGACCGTCATTATAGGCTCTGTCAATCTTTCCGCATTCGCTTACACTTATATCCTTGCCGACAATTCCGCCTACCGCAACTCCTCTTAAATAACTGTACATATCATCATCTTTGTTAGGTGCAGATACGTTTCCGTGGTTTGCGGCATATGTAATGTCGCCGTATGCAAGCTGACCGACAATTCCGCCTGCCTCTGCGAAACTCTTTGAAGTAGCTGTAACCGTTCCGTTATTTGTAACATTTATAAGATTTCCGCTTACTATGTTACTTCCCTTAAATTGAGCGCCAAGCTGACCTGTTATACCGCCCACATAAGCGAGACCTGTTATGTCAGCGTTGTTTGTACAATTTATAATCAATCCGGCATTTATACCGGCAATTCCGCCGATATATTTTGCCGCATCAATGTATTCATTACCCTCAGCCTGTGCGTTTATTTGTCCGTTTACCGTAACATTTCTGACAGTTCCCTCTTTTCCAATAATACCGAAAAGGCCTTGACAATAAGTTTCGTAATGATTGTCGCCTTGCTTATTGTACTTTTTGGTTTCTATGAAAAGTCCGGAAATGCTGTGACCTTTTCCGTCAAATATACCGTTATATGCGGTATCATCATCTATACCGTAACCGTTATTGTTGATATAATTATATCCGTTACCGATTGGTGTCCAATTTTGGTTTTCCAAGTCAATATCACTGTTTAATACTGCATTTGCTGTTCTGTCACCGCCGTTTACCTTTTTGGCAAACCAAACCAAATCTTCCGCACTTTCAATCTGATAAGCACCGTTTATAAGTTCCGGTTCATCGCTTGCAAATGCAGTGAAATTTACAGGTACAAAACTCGCAAGCATACATAAAGACAACAATATACTTGTAAATTTATTTTTTACGCTCATTTTTTTCTCCAATCTTTATACTATTTTATACTTAAATCAAGAGTATTTGAAATAGGTGCCAATGATGATATATTGCCGTTCCATGTTAAAATCTTGATTGTGTATTCATCAGCTGAATCGGCAGATATTTCTTTAAATTCAACTTGATTTTCATTACCCGGCTTTAAAGTAATTTCTTTAGGTTGTATTCCTATCAATTTGTCGTTTGAATCATATACGGCAGCCATAACACTTACTTTCTTTTCTTCTGTAAGATTACTGTTAAGTTTTACCGTTAATGTACCTGTTAGTTTTCCATTTTCAACTTTTAATGTGTTTTGTTCTGTTGCAGATTGTACAGGTAAAGGTGTTGAAGTTACTGTTGGTGTCGCTGTTGGTTCTGCTGTTGCCGTTGGTATTGCTGTTGGTGTTGCCGTTGGTGTTGCTGTCGGTGTCGCTGTTGGTTTTGCCGTTGGTGTTGCTGTCGGTGTCGCTGTTGGTATCGCTGTTGGTGTCGCCGTCGGTGTCACCGTTGGCGTTGTTTTCGGTTCTTCGCTCGGTACCAATGCGTTAATCAGATTATCTTCAAGTTCTGTTTGCATATTTTCATCAAAGAAATTCTCTAAAGCCGCTTGATATGCCGATTCTGCTTTTTTAGCGGTCTTTGGATCAGTTGCCAATATTTCATAATAATCTGCTACCGCACCTACAAGCACATCCTCAGCCGGTGATGTGAGATTTGAATTCCATCCGCCCTCATTAAAAACTAATCTTAATACATCTCCGCTTACGAGGCTGCCCGACTCATAGGTGTATGAACTCAATCCATTACCCATAGCATCGTTATATAACGCTGACGGATAATCAAACGAAACTTCTTTGCCGGAATTATCTATTTTAAAATAACTGAAAAATCCACTACTGTTTGTATACTCCAATAGTGTAGTTGCAGGATTCCAATCACTCATACACTCCTCGTTATTCATATAATAATCAAGTACATATCCTATTGCATCTGCCGCACTCTTAAAATCACTGTCAAAAGGTTTAAATTCTCCGCTGTAATCATAAAATCCGTTTGTATAAATCTTAATCGGAGTCATATATATCTCTTTTGTATCGTCTTCTGCAAAGTGTTCAATATCAAAATAGAAATAATCTCCCTCTCCATCCGTATCCGCCTGTACAACAAACGTTACAATGCTGAATAACATCGCTACTGCTACCATTAAACTTAAAAATTTTTTCTTCATTAGTCTTTCACCTCATATTTTATTTTCGACTCATTCTATAAGTCCGTATTTTATTTTAATTCTCTCAAGCTTTTCGAGCATAGGCTCTGCAGCAAAAAAGAGAAAAAACACTGTTGATACTGCGTGAATAAAATCAAACGGCATACCCATTACGTATGATGACAGCACCATATTTATATTTATATTCGACTGCCACATTATAACAGACGCAGGATTCATTATCCCTCCGTATATAATAAATGTTACCAAAAATCCAAACACGCACATATCTGTTTTTGTCTTGCGTAAAATGCCTTTTTGAAACATTATTCCCGCCAAGAAACCTATAATTCCGAATGAAAACATTTGCCACGGTGTCCACGGTCCTTGCCCGAAAAAGAAATTTGATACAAATGCCGTAATTGCTCCAACAAGAAATCCTGTTTCACCGCCGAATGCCACACCCGAAATTATCACTATCGCCGCAACAGGTTTGAACTGCGGCAACATAAAAAATGCCGTACGTCCCGCTACTCCTATTGCACACAACGAGCTTATTATAACCAATTCCCTTGCTTTAGGTTTACGGTTTTCAAACGCAAATGCAAACGGAATCATTGTTTCCAATATAATAAGCAAGCTTATAAAATAATATTTTTTATCGCCGAGATAATATATCCCGATAAAAATTGTAATCGGAATAAGAAATAATATTAGCAATGTTGCTATTTTTGTTCTTTTTGATATTTTTCTTTTGCTTTTTTCGTTCTGTATTAATTCTTTTTCGAGTTTTTTTCGCGGTATTAAATTAAACATTGCTACGGCAATAAATAATACACTTATCGTTTGTGCAACATAGTTCTTCCAATTATCGTATCGCCCACAAAACAGGCATTGTGTCATAACAAATAAAATTACAAATACTATCCCTAAAACAACATTGTGCACATTAAGTTTTTTATACTCTTTTTTGCTCTGCTTTATAACCGTTTTCTTTGGCAGTATATAATTCAGTTCATCATTCGTTTCAGTTAAATCTTCTGCTTCACCGCCCAATGCTCTTATTATGTCTTTGTCTGATACAGCATTTTCGATTAGACCGTCAGCCATACGTTTTGCCGAAGTGGTATAGAAATTATTTTTCAAAAAGAACTTTCTCGGAGGAGCTTCACTGACAATCTTACCGTCAAAAAACATCACACATATATCAGCATATTCAGCACAAAATTCTATATCATGTGTTACCATTAACACAGTCATACCGTTCTTTTGCAAACTTTTGAGTATCGTTGCAAGTTTTCGTTTAAAACAAGCGTCAATCCCCTTTGTCGGTTCATCAAGCACCAACAAATCGGGTTTTCTCAAAAGCATTTTTGCAAGTGCCACTCTCTGCTGTTCACCACCTGACAAATCGTAAGGGTGATTTTCAAGCAAATTATCAAGTTCACAAAGTTTTATTACATACTCAATCTCATTTTCCCTTTTTTCTTTTTCCACGTCAAATACCGCGTCATACAATTCCTCAAGCACGCTCTTTTTCAAAAATAAGCTCTGTGGATTTTGCGGCATCACTGCCACTTTGGTATTATCGTTTATAAACACCTTACCCCTATATGGCCTATTAATCTTTGAAATAACAGATAACGCGGTACTCTTTCCGACACCGTTACCGCCTACTATCGCATAAAATTCATTTTCGCAAACTTTAAATGACAAGCCTTTTAAAATATCGTCCGAATTTTTCTCATACCTAAACCATACATCTTTCAATTCTAAAATCGTTTCGGTAATAATTCTGTTTTTTTCCGACTTGAATTCAAAATGCTCGTCAATCTGTTGTTTTTCCAACCATTTACGACCGTCACAAATTGTTATAGGGCAATTACCAGAATTATTTCCCAAGGAATAATATATTTTTGTCGGTGTGGGTAATGCCTCAAACATACTGTTTTGCTTTAATTCCTCGCCTATTTTATATGGTGTGTTTTCGGCTGTAATCTTGCCGTTCTCCATAACCACGACCTTATCGGATAAAGGAAATACTTTGCTCAAATTGTGCTCACTCAATATTATCGTTACACCAAGTTCGGTATTAATCCTCTCAAGCATTGTAAAAAAGTCATGTGCCGCTATTGGGTCTAATTGACTTGATGGTTCGTCAAGCAACAACAATGTCGGATTCATTATCATAACCGACGCTAAATTGAGAATTTGTTTTTGTCCGCCCGACAGATTGGCTACATTTTCGTAAAACCAATTTTGTATTCCGAAAAATGACGCCATCTCCGCGGCTTTCGATCGAATTTCAGCCGAATTAATACCCAAACTTTCCAATCCGAATACAAGTTCGTGCCAAACCTTATCCGTAACAATTTGATTATCAGGATTTTGCATTACAAATCCGATATTTTCGGCTTGCTCTCTGTCCGAAAAATCATATATACTTTTTCCGTCAAAGTATATTTCCCCACTTGTTTTACCGTGCGGTGTAAGAATCGGTTTTAAATGTCGTAGAAGTGTCGATTTTCCACATCCGGATTTACCGCAAATCGTCACAAATTCACCTTGATTTATCGTTAAATTTATATCGTCCAATGCCGTTTTTTTACTATTGGGATATGAAAATATTAAATTTTTGATTTTAATTTTCTCCACTTAAATTCCTCCCATATCTCAATAATTATCGGCATTATACAAATCATAATATACGATATAAAAATGCTTGTGCTGTAAAACGACATATACGTACCACGCATAGACGGAAAATATCTATAATGAATTTTTCCAAGCAAAGCACCTATTAAAAAATATATAATCGTAACCGCCAAATAAATCAAAGCAGTTACATCTCTTTTATCAAATACATAATTTGAGTAAGCCGTTCTGCCCGTCAAACCGTAACCGCGACTTTTCATACTGTCGGAAGTATCTATTGCATTTTCCAAACTCCACGTTATGACCGCCGACAAAATTCTTATACTGTTTTTAACTCTTATAAATACAGACCCCTCTGACGTATCTCGCCCCATACTTTTCTGTGCATTTGAAACTTCTTGTATCTGCTCTTTAAATTTCGGAACAAATCTGAATGTCATCGACAATATCAGCGAAAGTGACGGTATTATTCGTCCAAAAAGATAAATAAACTTATCACTTGTCATAATTTTATTAAAACAAGAAAACCAACAAATTACCGTTGCAATCATACTTGCCGCGACAATTCCGTATAGTATTGATTCCAACGTCAACGGATTTCCGCTCGGTAAATATGCAATTACAGTCACGCCCTCGTGATTGAACGCAGGGTTTATCAGTGCTGAAATCAACATAAGCGGTAATAACATCACAATAAATTTCAACGCTTTTTTACCGTTTAAAATTATCGAATACATCACACTGCACAAAAGCGATGTCACAAGGCATATAGGATGTACAAATATCATTGAAAACACAATTACAGCTGTAAAATATATAAAATTAATCAACGGGTGATATTTTGCAAATTCATTCATTATCTGTCTTATCTCCTATTCTCCGCCTGTTGCGGAATATCCGCCGACATCTATTCCCAAGTTGCAAGTATATACCCATTCGACTTTATCGCCTTGTTTAAGCCGGTAACGTGAACAGCCGTAATTTGGAAACCAGTCATTTACTTTATACATCCACCCCGATAATTCACCGCAGTCAAACTCATACAAATTGCCTATTCCCTCAATATATGCACTGTTATACATAGGAGTATTTTCAAATTCCATATGTATTTTGTTGTTTTTCATTTCGCGTTGCAATAGGTCGAATACACTTTCGCCGTCATAAAATTCAACTGTCTGTTCTTTAAATATAACTCCGTCCGACGGCACCAATTCCCACTTTTCTTTATCAAGCCACGACATATTGTCGAGTATTGTATCACATCGTACAGACAACGTACACGTCAGTTCTTTGTTCTCTATTACTGCGTCTTGCGGTTCGACAGGTACAGGCTTTCCCTCAGGCACAGGTTCTGTTTTATACTCATCTGTTCCTGTTGACTCATCAATATTCATTCCGTTGTTTTCGGAATATTCCAAATCGGGAGTATATATTTCTTCGTATGGCTCCCCTGCAATCTCTTCGGCTAATTCTATTTTTTCCTCTGCCGTCATTGGTTTGTCGGCTGTAGGCTTGTTTTGAATTTTTTCTGAGTTTTCAGCTGTCGGAGATGATGTGGGCAAAATTGTTGGTTCTACAGTCTGTGTAGGACTTTCATCATGGTCATATATGTCATCAATTACAACCCTTTCCGTTGCTTTCGGCGTCGGCTCAATATTCCAACCGCGCAGTGACGGTGCATCTCCGCCCCACCAAAACGCAAATACCAATACAGCAATAATTATACTTCCTATAATTATGTGCCTTTTATATTTTTTCATTCAATATCTCCTGAAAATTATTACTTTCTAAGCAAAATCAAATTCATCATTGCAAACTGTAAACTGTTTTTTATCACATTAATTTCATTTTGCGATATATTGCTGACATCGCTCATATCATAAAGCGAATTATCGCCGTTCATAAATCGTTTTAGCGACACCAAACTGTAAAAACATTGTTCTGTTGCCATTTGATTTGAACCGTCACCGTCGTATGTGTGTTTAAAACCGTTACCCACTGTATAGTACGACATTAAATTATCCGCTAAATTCTTGCCGTTCTTTTCAAAGCGTTCATCAAAAGGCGATATTCCGAGTTCACAAAGTGCAACAATGACTTGTGCACAGCTTTCTGAATTTTCCGTACCCCAACTTGAATATCCTCCGTTTTCATTTTGACTTGCCGATAAAAAAGAAATTGCCTTGTCCACACAATTTGATACTTCGGAATTATCCGTATAATTTGAAAGTGCTTGCAGAGCCATTGCCGTGACATCAATATCACTCTCTCCACTGCCCAAAAGCGACCAACCTCCGTCATCAAGCTGACTGTTTATAATCTTTTCAACATACATTTCTCTTGTTGCATGAATTTGTGCGTCGGCATTGTACGGTATATCATACTGTCCGCAATCAAGTGCGATTAATGCCCATATTGCACCGTTTATACCTTGCCAAGTAGTTTTTTCAAAATCGCCTAAAGGAAGTAATAAATTATATCCACCGACATTTTGAGGGTCTTTTCCGATTGATGTGAGTGCAATTATAACTCTTGAATATTCGGTATATTTTTTGTTATGCAATACACCGCCACATTCTTTTACATAATTGACAACATTATTGTAATAATCCTCATAATAGCTGTCCGATATATCACCGTCATTTCTGCTCAGTCCCATTATCAGCCATTCACCGCCTATAGATGATACTGTCGGAGTTTGTGAATTTTCATATAGATATTTTTCCGTATCACTTATGGCACTGTTTATATCGTCAATACTTACCGCAAAAGCATTTACAGATGAAATCAAAACAAACGATAAAATTAAAGATAGTATTTTTTTCATTAATAAGCTCCGTTTCCGTAAAATTCAATAAAAAAAGCTGTGATAATTTTTTTCAAATCATCACAGCAGAGTTTTCCTGTGTATATCACATATCGGCACGCAAACAACACGCTTAATACATTTATATAAGCGTACGATACTACTGCTCCTATATCGACAATATCAATAAGTACGGAGCAGTATCAAAGCAGGTCTTCTGACTCGTATTATATAAAGCAAGCTTAACATTTTTATATTCGCCTTCTCAGTTTCCCAATGACTGACTTTCATCAAAAAATATAAAAACTTCAATACATACAGCGACTGTTTATCGTTCGGGATTCTCACCCGATTCCCTTTTCACCGACTATACCCATACAATATAGCCGACACTTTGTGTGATTATTCATTTTTAAGTATTATATCATCAAAAATATGTACCGTCAATGTGCTATATTACTAAAGTTATACTTGACATTCACATATTTTATACCTTATAACACAAAAAATGCGACACCTAAAAGCATCGCATTTTTGAATTACATTATGAATTTTGTTTTGTATAGTTAAGAAGTCCGCCTGCGTAAAGCATTTCTTTTTGACGGTCTGACAAATCTGCATTAACCTCAAAATCAAAGCCTTTTGTTACGTTTGTCACCTTAATAACTTTACCGTTGGCAATTTGCTTACCGATATTTTCAATCTTCAATTCGTCCATTTGGTCAATCTTATCGTAATCCGATTCATTTGCAAATGTTAGCGGCACAATACCGGCATTAATAAGATTAGCCATATGAATTCTTGCGAATGACTTAACGATAACTGCCTTAACACCCAAATACAACGGTGCAAGTGCAGCGTGTTCTCTTGAAGAACCTTGTCCGTAGTTTGAACCGCCGACAATTATACTCTTACCAAGTTCAAGTGCTCTGTCGTGGAACTTTTCGTCACATACAGCGAAACAGAATTCCGAAATCTTCGGAATATTTGAACGCAACGGCAAAATCTTTGCACCGGCAGGCATAATATGGTCTGTTGTGATATTATCGCCAACCTTTAGTGAGCATTTTGCGTCTATTGTTTCAGCCAAAGGCTCTGATACAGGGAAAGGCTTAATATTAGGACCTCTAAGCACCTCAATACTGTCCATATCCTTTTCATCTGCCGGAGGAACTATCATATTATCATTGATTGTGAACTTTTCAGGCAATGTTATATCAGCCGCGTCACCAAGTGTTCTCGGATCTGTAAATACACCTGTGAGAGCTGAAATAGCAGCTGTTTCAGGTGATACAAGATAAATCTGACCGTCTTTTGTACCGCTTCTGCCTTCAAAGTTTCTGTTAAACGTTCTTAGTGAAATACCCTTTGAATTAGGTGACTGTCCCATACCTATACAAGGACCGCAAGCACTTTCCAGTATTCTTGCACCTGCGTCAATCATAATAGCCAAAGCACCGTTATTTGCAAGCATATTCAAAACCTGCTTTGAACCCGGAGCGATTGCAAGAGAAACATCAGGATTAACCGTCTTACCTTTTAGAATATGTGCAACTTTCATCATATCAAGAAGTGATGAATTTGTACATGAACCGATACAAACTTGGTCAATCTTCATACCGCTAAGTTCGCTTACCGACTTAACATTATCAGGTGAATGAGGGCAAGCCGCAAGCGGTTCAAGTTTGCTAAGATCTATATTAACTTCTTCGTCATATACAGCGTCTGCGTCTGCACATAGAGGTGTATATGCCTCTTCTCTGCCTTGTGCTTTCAAGAATTCATGTGTTATTTCGTCTGATGGGAATATTGATGTTGTTGCACCAAGTTCCGCACCCATATTTGTAATAGTTGCTCTTTCAGGAACTGACAAAGTTTTAACACCTTCACCGCAGTATTCGATAACTTTGCCTACACCGCCCTTAACAGAAAGACGCTTTAGAACTTCCAAAATTACATCTTTTGCGGCAACCCACGGTTGAAGTTTGCCTGTAAGACTTACCTTAACGACTTTCGGGCAAGTAATGTAATATGTACCTCCGCCCATTGCAACAGCAACGTCCATACCGCCTGCGCCTATGGCAATCATTCCTATACCGCCGCCTGTCGGTGTATGGCTGTCCGAACCGATAAGTGTTTTACCCGGAATACCGAAACGCTCAAGATGTACTTGGTGACAAATACCGTTACCCGGTCTTGAGAAGTAAATTCCGTGTTTTTTACAGACACTGCCGATAAATCTATGGTCATCAGCATTTTCAAAACCATTCTGCAATGTATTATGGTCAATATATGCAACAGAACGCTCTGTTTTTACTCTTGGCACACCCATAGCCTCAAACTCAAGATATGCCATTGTACCTGTTGCGTCCTGTGTAAGGGTCTGGTCAATTCTAATTCCGATTTCACTGCCTTTTACCATCTCACCTTCAACAAGATGTGCAGACAGTATTTTTTCTGTTAATGTTTGTCCCATAACAACTTCCTCCGTAAACTCATTTTTCTATACTATTTTAATACAAATCCTATGTATTTGTCAAGTCATACACACCTTTTATTTAAAACCGCATATTATAAAGCGGAGGTGTTTTAGATATGACGGATATATGTTTTATTGCATTGTTTACCGTGTTTTGTACTATGGGAATTTACTTCTTTGTAAAAGAAATTACATCGGCACTTTTGAAAAACCGAATTAAAACAAAAATTCTTCTTGAAGTACATAATTCCGATATTGATATTGAAGGTCAGATACGGTCGATTATTTCGGCAAATCCCGAAAGTGATATATTGATAAGCGATAAAAGTGAGAATGACGAAATAGGTATGATTCTTCATAAAATGTCCGCTGATAATTCGTGTATAATTTTAGACAACGTTAAAAGCTCCCAAAAATAAATTTTGGGAACTTTTTAAATTATTTATCTTCGTTTTTTGCTATTTCTTTTATCGATGTTACAAGTCCTGCAAGTCCTTGTATTTCCGACGGTATAATTATCTTTGTAGCCTTGCCGTCAGCGGCTTTTTCAAAACTTTCAAGTGCCTTTATTGCAATATACGGTTCACTCGGCTTTGATTCGTTAATTCTTCTGATACCCTCGGCAACGGCTGTCTGTACTGCGATAATTGCTTCAGCCTCACCTTCCGCCTCTTTAATAGCGGCTTGTTTTTTAGCCTCTGCACGAAGTATTGCAGACTCTTTTTCACCCTCTGCCAAAAGAATTGCAGATTTCTTTTCACCCTCTGCACGAAGTATTGATTCACGTCTTTCTCTTTCGGCTTTCATCTGACGTTCCATTGCGTCTTGAATTTCAGCAGGAGGCATAATGTTTTTAAGTTCAACTCTGTTAATCTTAATACCCCACGGATCTGTTGCCTCATCAAGAATTGCGCGCATTTTTGTGTTTACAGTATCACGAGATGTCAATGTTTCATCAAGTTCAAGGTCACCTATAATGTTTCTTAGAGTTGTTGCAGTAAGATTTTCAATAGCCATCATAGGTCTTTCAACGCCGTATGCAAACAATTTCGGGTCGGTTATTTGATAATAAACAACCGTATCAATCTGCATTGTTACGTTATCCTTTGTTATAACAGGTTGCGGCGGAAAGTCAACAACGTGTTCCTTTAAATTAACTTTCTTCGCAATTCTGTCTATAAACGGCACTTTAAAATGAAGTCCGACACCCCATGTTGCGTAGTAACCGCCAAGACGTTCAATAATGTATGAATGTGCCTGTGGAACTATTTTGATATTTGCTACAATAATCACCAATATAATTATTAATAAAAGTATAATTGCTAATGGCATTTTAATCATCCTTTCTCTTTACAATAAGTTTTACACCCTCAATTTTTTCAATAACAGCCGTTTCACCTTTGAGTACATGAGAGTTGTCTATACTTCTTACAGTCCAGACTTTTCCGTCAACTTTGCCCTCTCCCAAGCCTCTGATATTATCGACATCGCTTGTTATCAAAACTTCTTTACCAACCAAACTTTGAGCATTTGTTTCAACATTTCTCGGTTTGAAGAACTTCATCGACAACGGTCTTAAACACAGTATACAAATAAATGATACCACGATAAACACAGCCATTTGAACATAGAAATTCGTACCCAAAAATGCCGCAATCATTCCGCCTAACGCACCGATTGCAAACCAAATGCTGACAAGCTGATAAGTAACTGCCTCAAGAATAATAAACGCTATTATTCCCAAAATCCATATTACAGCCTGTTCCATAACTATAACCTCCCTCTATTGCATTATATATTAAAAGTTATAAACTTACAATAGTTTTTTAAAAATATTTTTCACATATGTTTTTCTTTTACATATTATATATTAAAAGATTACAGAGGTGGGATATATGCTTAATTGTTGTATGAGAGGTTGTTCAAAGGCAGTTGGGCTGGCGGCTTTGTCATTTTGTGCAGGTGTGATAGCGGGAGCATTTCTTCCTATGGCTATTATTGCGGTAATCGAAATGATTTTTCTTCTGCTTTTTGGGTATTTGTGTTTGTTTAAATGGTAGAAAGGAGTAGGTAAAAATGAAAATCGTTGTCGTTAAAATGCCAAAATGTCTTAGAGGTATCGTTAAAACAATTTTTAAAATGTAGTACATAGAAAAAGGAAAGCAACTTAATGCTTTCCTTTTTCAGTATTATAAATTGCTTACCCAATTTTCAATTTCTTTTTCCGATATACCGTTTGCCATTTTACCTGTTTGCCATTTTGCATTCGGGCTTAGTTTGCTCAAAACATCAACTGTCTTACCCATACCGCTGCCACCCGAAGTTGCAAACGGAACGATTGTTTTACCTGACAAGTCATAGCTTTCAACAAATGTATCTATAATTGTAGGTGCAACGTACCACCAAATCGGGAAACCGATTAATACTGTATCGTAATCTGCCATATTGTCAAGCTTGTTTGCTATTTTCGGACGTGAGTCGGGATTGCTCATTTCAACTGAACTGCGACTTGTTTTATCTCTCCAGTCAAGGTCTGCATTTGTATAAGGCGTTGTAGGTTTAATTTCAAATAAATCCGCATTAGCCACTTTTGCAATTCTTTCCGCTACGCTCTTTGTAACACCGCTTGCGGAAAAATACGCTACCAATTTTTTTCTCATTTTAAATTCCTCCTAATTACTTATTAAATCCGTTGTTTGTAAGCCATTTCTGTATTGTCTGTTGCTTGTGTTGTTTCGTCTGCAACACAACCTGTTATACCGTAAAACACAAGTGAACTGCAAATTAATGTTATTTATTGATATTATTCTTTTTATTGTGTTTCTCTCCTTTTAGTTTTCTTTTGGATAATGTTCATCATCAACAGGTTCAAGCCATTCATTTGATGTATTTTCACCCGGACACTCAACTGCCAAATGGCTGAACCAACTGTTTGCCTTTGCACCGTGCCAATGCTTAACACCTGCTGGAATAGCAACAACGTCGCCAGCTTTCAAACTTTGCGGCTCTTTACCTTCTTCTTGATACCAGCCTTCACCGTCTACGCATAAAAGAATTTGACCGCCACCGCTTGTTGCGTGGTGAACGTGCCAATTATTACGGCAACCAGGCTCAAAAGTTACATTTGCTACAAATACCGTTTCATTCGGATTTGTAAGCGGTTTTAAATAACTGTTGCCGATAAAATACTTCGCATATGCCGTATTTGCCTCACCCATACCGAACATTCCGCCGTGAGTTTCAACAGTATTGTCATCGGCATACACTTCTTTTACAACACGAAATGCCGCCCACGCGTTCGGCCAACCTACATAAAAAGCAAGATGTGTCAAAATCTCTGCCATTTCTGTTTTTGTAACACCGTTTTTCTTTGCGGTCATTGCGTGGTACTGAAAAGAACTGTCGATTAGACCCTTGCTAACCAATGCGGTTACTGTAAGTATTGATCTCATTTTTAAAGACAATTTATCTTCTCGCGACCATACCTCTCCGAATAATACATCATCATTCAGTTCTGCGAATTTCGGAGCAAAATCGCCTAAACTGTCCCTACCTGCTGTTTGTTTTACCATTTTAAATCCCTCCTAATTATTATTTTTTATTTCATTCTTTAAATAATCTAAATTAGATATTTGTTTTTCTAATATATGAATTTTGTCAAGCGTTTTTTTTCGTTTTTGACTTAGAATTTTAAGACATTCCTCGTCATTTTCACCCGACAGTATAAGCTGCATATATTCGTCAATATCTTCTTTTGAAAAACCTGTTTCATACAATGTCATTATCATACTTAATCTTTTTATATCTTCATCATCATAATGCCATTCACCCATAACTCTTTTTACGGTTTTGCAAAGTTCCATACTTTCATATTCTTTTAAAATCTTTATGGGAATACAGTATTTTTCGCTTGCCTCTTCTATTGTCATAATTTCCTCCATAAGTAAATATCCCCCGGCATAGCCGGGGGCTTTTCATCAACGGGCATAGCCCTACTCTACTAGCCACGCGCGAAAGCG